>PDWJ01000325.1_pt1 | contig 72361 bp, 57 predicted proteins | sample 1430881 | NCBI WGS metagenome assembly PDWJ01 (sample SAMN01162460, study PRJNA174530) | Oral metagenome, whole genome shotgun sequencing project. | biome: Marine environment; feature: Marine mammal; material: Swab sample of the gingival sulcus; isolation source: swab sample of gingival sulcus...
ACGTACCCATCAAGGGAAACGTTGTTGTGGTAGAACCCCCATGCAGACGTTAGTCGATGGGAAAGCGATCTGGAAGGAAAAGTTTGTGAATTAAACCCGGCCTGACAGACACCTTCTGAAAATCGGTAACTGTCAGATCAGGTCTGGTGTTTTACAACTTAGGCGCTTTGCTTACGCCATATCGAGTGGCTTGAGCAGGTTTAGCAATTCATCTTGACTGAATGTGGGTGTTTCCTGATTTCTATCTTCATAAAGTGCGTCGGATAAAGCTTGTTTGCGTGCTTGTAATTTAAGGATTTTTTCTTCAACAGTATCTTCAGTGAGTAACTTATAGACAAAAACAGGTTTGTCTTGTCCGATCCGATAAGCACGGTCAGTTGCTTGGTGTTCAACGGCTGGATTCCACCAAGGGTCGTAGTGAATGACCGTATCAGCAGCCGTTAGATTGAGTCCTGTACCGCCTGCTTTTAAGCTAATGAGAAAAACTTGGGCATCGCCTTCCTGAAAAGCATTAATAGCGCTTTCACGGTCATGAGTTTGGCCGGTAAGTTTGCTATAGCGGATAGAATGTTTTTCCAGCGCTTGTTCTATCAGAGCCAGCATGGAAGTGAACTGAGAAAATAATAATACTTTGCGCCCTTCATCTAGCATGGCTGGCAGCATTTCCATGAGCATTTCCAGCTTGGCTGAGGTTTTAATTGCTTTAGCTTTCTCTAGTTTCAATAGTCGTGGATCACAGCATACTTGACGCAATTTGAGCAAGGCATCCAGGATCATAATATGGCTGCGATTGAAGCCTTTGCTCCTGATTTCCTCACGTACCTTTTTGTCCATTGCTAGACGTACTGTTTCATACAAGTCGCGTTGTGCGCCCTCTAGCGGCACAATGCGAATTATTTCGGTCTTGGTTGGTAATTCGCGGGCAACTAACTCCTTGGTTCGGCGCAGCATAAATGGCTGTAAGCGTCGCCGTAATGATTGCTGACGGTCGGTATCGCCTTGTTTTTCAATCGGAGTGCGAAACAGGCGGTTAAAACGGTCTTGTGCTCCCAAAAATCCCGGCATCAGGAAGTGGAACATAGACCATAATTCACCCAAATGATTTTCCATCGGCGTACCTGTTAGGCACAAGCGATGTTCAGCTTGTAGGTTATAAATTGCTTGAGTCGTTTTTGCTTTAGCGTTTTTAATCGCTTGTGCTTCGTCCAAGACTAAATAATAAAACTGAAAATCCTTATAAAAATCGCCATCGCGCAAAATTAAGGGATAGGTTGTCAGGATAATGTCATGTTGATTGACGTCCTCGAAAGCTTCGCGCCGCTCTGTACCATGCAAGGTGAGTACCGTTAGCTCGGGAGCAAACTTTTCTGCTTCACGCCGCCAATTGCTCATTAGGCTGGTAGGGGCAAGCACTAAGGAGGGGCGTTTAGCTCGACCAGCCTGTTTTTCTAATAATAAGTGTGCCAAGGTTTGCAGGGTTTTGCCTAAACCCATGTCATCAGCCAAGATGCCGTTGAAGCGATATTCCCGTAAAAATTGCAGCCAATTTAAGCCTTCGCTTTGATAGGGACGTAACTCGGCTTGCAAGCCGACGGGGGGAGCTACGCGGCTGATGCCTTGAAAGTTTTCTAGTTGCTGGGTGAGACGTTTGAGTTCTGCTGCGCCTTTCCAGTGTAGTGCGGGATCATTGAGCAAATCACTGAGGGTGGTTCCCTGAAAACGGCGTAATAATAAATGACCGTTAGCATTCAGTGATTCATGGTCATACAACTCAATCAAGGTATCTAAGATGCGAGCTATCCGCGATGATTCCAGTTTAATCCAGTGATTTTCTGCCTCATCCAATGGAATCAATAAATGCTCTTGGCTTTTGAGTAATTGACGCAATGCTTGCGGGTCATGCATTTGTGCCAGCATATCAACCAAAATGGGCAATAAATTAATGCGTTTGCCATCCACCATGAAGCCTAAACTGATTTCAAGCCAGTCTTGGCCGTTTTGTTCCAGTTCAGCTTGCCAGTGGTCAACCGTACTGAATGCGAGTTGGAAGCTGTCGCAGTAATCTATTTGCCAGCCTTGTTCGCGCAGTGTGGGAATGCCTTGTTCGATAAAATGATTCCAGTGTAAAGCCCGCAAAGCGGCATTGTTTGTGCTGATGTGTAAATCTAGGGGGGCATTGGCATTTTGTGCGGTAAAGCCATAGTCTCGCAAAATGTCCACAGCGTCCCGCTCCGCCGCTAGCTCACGATGGATGCGATAACGCTTACCTTCAAGAGTTTGTATAACAATCGCTTGTTCGTGTGCCAAGCGTAACTCGTGGGTTTCATATATAAAGCTCAGACTGGCATAGTGCTGACAATGACCAGATTCGGATGATTCGGATTGAGACGCATCGGGTGCATGTAATAAAAGCTTGACTACAGGGTCTTCGCCAAGAATGTCTATGGTTTCAGGGGTAAGACGAGCTTCCGGCAGGGGTATATCCGTTTCGGGTAGAATTTCCAACAGGCGCAAGCTAACGGTTTCAGCCTCTGTTTTGGGAATCGGGGGGGCGCTGAGTAATTTGATGACTTGTGGAGCACTCAGTGGCGCATGTTCTAGTTCACCACATTCTCCGCGCAATTGATCAACATAAAAAAGTTTATCCAGCCAGAAATAGTCTTGACTGGGTGGCAGGGTTTTTAGTTGGATTTGCTGTGCTCCGCTGTTGCTGTCATCTGTCCAAATAAACTCAGTTTGACGCGGTTCGCCTCGTTTTAAGGGGGCAAAGTCCGTTTTTTGCCAATATGCTCGCTCGGTTTGTAATAATAAATCTAAGGTCATTAAACCTAGACGGCCTGTCAGGTATAGCTGGCGAATATTATTACTTAAGTAAGGACTGGTAGGAGGAAGGAGTAAACGGGCTATATCTTCGTCATCGGCAGTGTATGCAAACGTATGGTGTTTCCAAGTGTAAAACAGCTCATCCAACTGAATGGGATAGCCTTGACCAAAGCCACCTTTTTTCAAGCGATTTGCTTTGCGAGGTGTGATCTGAACTTTAGCTTGGCGTTTATTGCTTTGATTGAGCAGGTAAATTAATTCAGCACGTGGCGAGGTTTCATGATGCGTCTTATGGGTCTGTGCGGGTGTCTCTGTTTCTGTGGGGTTGTGTTGCGCGGAAGGCGTATTTAAATCAGCTAGCCATAATTGAATAGCACTGGGTGCAGTAGTTTTTTCGACTATTGTTTTATGGGAGCTACTCGAAGGGCTTAACTGGTCGCGCACATAATAAAGCAGACTGGCAAGAGCATGTTTGCATTGCTTTCCCAACGGGCAGCTACAAGTGCTGTTGATTTTGTGGCTATTGAGGTCTATATGCACTTGAGTTGTGTATTGGCTATTACCCAAAACCACTGAAGCTAGGCTAACTTCGCTAAGGCTAGGAAAATCGCTGTTTAACTCAATGACATGCCCTGTTTCAAAGTAGTGTACCCCACGCTGAATGGTGGTGGCATCAAAACTCACCAACACCATTTCCGGTGGGAAACCATTATGGCGTAATGCCCTGATATGCTCAGGTTTTAACATGGTCGTTGCTGTATTGTTTTACCCTAAACAGATCATGTTCCCATTCGTTGCACAATTAGGCAAGTGTAAAACTAGGGTGCTTTGATATTTCACGTTATCATGCTGCACTTTTCCGGCGTCAGGAGTAGTCCCCATGCAGGGCGAAATATTGAATGAATTACTGAATTATGTTCCAGCCAATGGTTTGTTACAGGATCGTGTGATTTTAGTAACAGGGGCTGCTATGGGAATTGGGCGCGCTGTGGCTTTAGCCTGTGGGCGCTTTGGTGCAACCGTGGTTTTATTGGATAAAAATAATCAGTTATTAGAAGAAACTTACGATGAAATATTGGCGGCAGGTTTACCCGAGCCGGTGATTGCTCAGATGGATATGCAGACGGCTGAGCCGGAGGCTTATGAGCATTTAGTGCAGTCTTTGTATGGTGAGTTGGGGCGTTTGGATGGTTTGGTTTTGAATGCTGCTTTTCTCGGTGCGTTTATGCCGATCAAAATGCATGATGTGGCTTTATGGGATCAAATGCTCAAGGTCAATTTGACGGCAAATTTTTATTTGAGTCGCGCGTGCATACCCTTACTGGAGTTGGCGTCTGACCCTGCCATTGTGGTCTCCAGTGATACCAGCGATAAGGTGTATTATGGTGCTTATGGTGTGAGCAAGGCTGCTTTGGATGCTTTAATGCGTTTGTTGGCAGCCGAGCATGACCAAGATGCGTGCTTTATTCGGGTGAATGCGATTGATACTGGGCCAGTACGGACTCGTTTACGTGTGTTGAATTTTCCAGGTGAAGTGGCTGAAAGTTTGGTATTACCGCAGTCTGTAGTTGGGTCTTACTTATATTTTTTGGGACCCGACGCAGGCAAGCGTACTGGGGAGCGTATTGCTTGCGGACGTTTACCTGCGGATTGGCGCTGGCCAGGTGAGCAGCAACAGGATGAGCAGGTTCAGAATCAGGCTCAAGCTCAAGATAATGACCATGATTCAGCGTCCGAGGAGCAGTCCTGATTTGCCATGAAACAAGCTTCTTCTTCGCGCGACCAAATTTTTGCTGTACCCCAGCCGGTAGTGGATTTTGCTTTTAATGCGGCAGTGGCGGATGTTTTTCCTGACATGCTGCGTCGTTCTATTCCGGGTTATGAAACGATTATTAGCCAGCTCGGTGTATTGGCACGCTATTATGCCCAGCCCCACAGTCGAATTTATGATTTAGGCTGTTCTTTGGGAGCAGCGACTTTGGCAATGGCTAGTCAGGTGCGCCAAGCAGGTGTTCATTATATCGGTGTGGATAATTCAGAGGCTATGATCCAGCGTTGCCAGCAAGTTCTGGCGCGGCATTTACCCGTAGAGCGCTTTGAGCTGTACTGTGCGGATGTGCGTGATTTGGAGATTCAGTCAGCTTCAGTCATTGTGTTGAATTTTACCCTGCAATTTATTCCACCTGCGGATAGACAAGCGCTACTGGCGCGGATTTATCAAGCTTTATTGCCGGGCGGCGTGCTGATCTTATCTGAGAAGGTGTGTTTTGCTGATCCCGATACTCAAGCTTTAATGACTGAGTTGCATAAGGAATTTAAGCGTGCCAATGGTTATTCCGAGCTGGAAATCAGTCAGAAGCGCTCTGCTTTGGAAAAGGTACTTATTCCAGATACCTTGGAAGTGCATCAAACACGTCTGCAACAACTGGGTTTTGTGAATACTTTGGTTTGGTTGCAGAATTTGGTTTTTTGTTCACTGTTGGCAGTTAAAGCGACATGAATCATAGCAAGCCTTATTTACCGCTGGATCTCGACCTAGCCACACTGGTGCAAAGTTTGCCAGCTTCGCCCTTGGCACAGTGGAACGCTGTTTTGTCTGAACAAGTGGAAGCTGCTGTGTATCGCAAACCGCATGGCAAACGGGAAGCTTGGTTTGCTGCGTTGGCTGCATTGCCCGCACTGACTCCCAGTAGTGTCGCCTTGGGTGAAGATACGGTACGTGTGGGTCAGGCTGATGATTTAAGCGATACGCAGCAAGCACAATTGCGTGAGGTTTTGCAGACCTTTATCCCTTGGCGTAAAGGGCCTTTCGAGTTGTTTGGTATCAGGATTGAGACAGAATGGCGCTCTGACTGGAAATGGCAGCGTGTAGCGCCTTATTTAAGTGAGCTTAAAAATAAACGTGTACTGGATGTGGGTTGTGGCAGTGGTTATCACTTGTGGCGTATGCGTGCTGCGGGGGCGCAGCAAGTGATTGGCATTGATCCTAGTCTGTTTTTTCTAATGCAGTTTTATACGTTTAAACAGTATTTACCCCATGAGCCTGTGTATTTTTTGCCGTTGCGTAGTGAAGATTTACCCGATTTTCAATTAAATGGAACGCATAGTTTGGCAAGTGGTTTTGATACCGTATTTTCAATGGGTGTGCTGTATCACAGACGTTCGCCACTGGATCATTTGCAGGAATTGAAAAATGCTTTGTGTGCGGGGGGGGAATTGGTGTTGGAAACGCTGGTGGTTGCCGGTGATGAAAGTACCTTGCTCATGCCAGAGGAACGCTATGGCAAGATGCGTAATGTTTGGTTTATTCCTTCTGTGCCGCTGTTGGAATTGTGGTTACGCCGTTTGGGGTTCGTGAATATACGCACGGTGGATGTGACTCAAACGTGTGTAGCAGAGCAGCGTAGCACGGATTGGATGCGCTTTGAGTCTTTGCGGGATTTCCTTGATCCGGCGGATCAAGAGCGTACCATAGAAGGTTACCCTGCACCTCGGCGCGCAGTGGTAATAGCGAATGTTGCATGACGTGATTTGCTTAAGTTTAACGCTTGAATTGGATACTGCGGAAGAAACGTGAACGCATTGCTTAAATACCCCGGTTACCTGATAGCAGCAGGCAGACAAAAAAATAGTTTACAAAAAATACTGACCGCGCATATGGCTCAGGCTTATGCGCGTTTTCGGCAGAGCTGGAATCAGCTATTGCCCGATTTGTATTTGCGAGATGGTGGTCATTATCGATTACGGCGTTATTCGGTTTTTTTGTGGGAAAAAGCTAAGCTAAAACCACTGCCTTATGAGCCACATTATCAAAGTAGTCATTACAATAAGCTACACGGTGGGTTTAAGCGCCATTTTCGTCCTTGGCAAGCAACGACGATACATAATCCAGTATTGTCTGCAATTATCCGCTGGAGTATTGAGCAATTTAGCCATGATCCGGCGCAGGCGTGGCGTATACAGGCGCATCAGTTCCGTATTCGTACTTCTGTACATGAAGAAGGTAAACCAACCCCTGAGGGTATACATAAGGACGGTGCGGATTATATTCTGATTATGCTATTGGATCGCCACAATATTGAGGGTGGTGTCAGTCAAGTGTATGACAATGAACGGCGTCCTTTGGCTGAAGTTACCTTGCAGGCTACAGGTGATCTATTATTGGTGAATGATGCACAAGTCTATCATGGTGTCACGCCCGTTAAGCCAAAGAATAGCGCTGAGGCTGCTTGGCGGGATGTTTTGGTGCTGACCTTTCATCGGCAGTAAGGCGATGCCCTTGTGGGCTTTGATAATGCTGGCAAATTAATATTGGCGAAGTCATCCTAAATGAAGCTTAGTAAAACGATCTTAAGCTCACCGATTCATTTTATTGCCTTTGGGTTTGGTAGTGGTTTATCGCCCATTGCGCCGGGTACGGTGGGTACTTTAGCAGCTATTCCGCTGTACTTAGTGTTAGCACAGCTATCCTTGCCTGTTTACCTGATGCTTTTGTTGGTTGCTGCTATTTCGGGTATATGGGTTTGTGGCGCTTCTTCCCAAGCTTTAGGCGTGCATGATCATGGCGGGATTGTCTGGGACGAGTTTGTTGGTTTCTGGATTACCATGATGGCAGCACCTACGGGTTGGTATTGGATTGCCATAGGTTTTGTATTGTTTCGGGTGTTTGATATTTGCAAACCTTGGCCTATTGCTTGGGCTGATCAGCAAGTGCACGGTGGCATGGGAATCATGCTGGATGATATTTTAGCCGGTTTGTATGCTTTACTGCTGATGCAACTGCTGGCCTATTGGGTAGCTAGTGGATAGCGTTTTAGGAAGGGCAGGAAAGGTAGGATTAAATGTTTTAAAAACAGCAGGCGGCTTTTAGGCCGCCCGCTATGATTTGAAATACCCGCAGGATAAGGTACTTACTGTCAGCTAAATAATAAAAAGGCTCCAATAACAATCACAATGATTACAGTGCCTTGTATTTTAGCTCCAGCATAGGGTGTCATATCCACAGGGCTGGGAGCGGGTTTTTTCATTAATGTTCTATCCATTGGCCAGAGTTTGCCGATAAACAGCATAATACAAACATTAAGCACAAAAAGAATAAACATCACGTGCAAGAAGTGTGGGTAGCTGTCGGAACCTAGTATTGGTTTGAGAGCAAACTGGCTCAGGATGTAAAGACCAACCCCTGAAGCTAGCGCGATTTTTGCTGCAAGTGGCGATGCTGTACGCGAGAAGATGCCAACCAGAATAATCGTCAGAATCGGAATGCTGTAACAACCATTCACCTCCTGAAGATAACCGAACAGGCCTTGAGGCGCATTGGCGATGAAAGGGGCAATGGTCATGGAAGCAATCGCCAATACAATACCGAATTTCTTACCGGCGGAGACCACCTGCTCATCCGTTGCATTATTGGCAAAATATTGTCGATAAATATCCACACCAAACAGCGTCACCGAACTATTCAGTGCCGAGTTAAACGAACTCAAAATCGCGCCAAACAAAACTGCCGCAAAGAAACCACGCAGCCAGAGCGGTAGAACGGCGTTTACTAATTCCGGGTAAGCCTGATCAGAAACTTCCAGCCCGCCTTTGAACAGGTGATAGGCGATAATGCCCGGCAAGACCACAATGATTGGGCCTAATATTTTGAGTACTGCCGCCAACAGCAGACCTTTCTGGCCTTCCTTGAGGTTTTTCGCTCCCAAAGCGCGCTGGATAATGGCCTGATTGGTTCCCCAGTAGAAAAGCTGTACCAGCATCATTCCGGTAAAGATCGTGGCAAAGGGGATTGACGAGTCTGCCGCGCCGATTGAATCGAATTTTTCGGGGTTTTCGGTGTAAAGCGTTGAGATACCATCCAAAATGTTACCCTCACCAATGGCCGCCAGTCCAAACAATGGCACTAATAAACCGCCAGCAAATAAACCAACAGCATTAATAGTATCGGAGACCGCAACAGCCTTGAGTCCACCGAAAATGGCATATATCGAACCAATAACACCAATAGCCCAGACTGTCATCCATAACGCGGCTGTGTCGGAAACACCCAAAAGCTGCGGTACATTAAACATGGTTGATAAGGCCAAAGCACCTGAATAGAGCACGATAGGTAACAAGACAATGACGTAACCTGACAAAAACAGAATCGACGTAATGGTTTTGGTTTGAGCGTCATAACGCTCTTCGAGAAAACCGGGGATTGTGCTAATTCCAGTACGCAAATAGCGCGGCAACAGTACTAATGCCGTTACCACCATGGCAATAGCTGCCAGCGTTTCCCAAGCCATGACCAGAATGCCTTCAGAATAGGCTTGTCCAGTTAAACCGACGATTTGTTCCGTCGATAGATTGGTCAATAATAAAGAACCGGCGATGACCGGAGCGGTTAAAGACCGTCCACCAAGGAAGTAACCTTCTGAATGTTCTTCATCCGTCCCCTTGGTTAGATAATAGGACAGCACTGCGACTAATGCCGTGAAACCCACGAAGCTTAGTATGCCAAATGCACCCATTGCTTTCCTCCCCATTCAGCTAATGTTAATCAAGTGTTTTATTGTATCAGTGATTCTTGTACACGACAAAATTTAATTGACTGATTTTTTTGCTTTTTTATGGGTTTTTTTACAGAAGATTGAAAGTCCGTCGCTGAGCTATTTGACATCCCCGTTTGTAACGGTTTATGAAAGTCTGAAGCTTGGCCGACAACGCTAGGATCTATTAGGCATTAAGCTTCAGACGTGACTGTATGCTGACAAGCTGCTAACCTTCATTGCCTTTGATTATCTAACGTCTTTTAAGCTGGAATACCCATGAAAGTCAGAACCCGTTTTGCTCCCAGTCCCACTGGTTATCTTCATATCGGCGGTGCGCGTACTGCACTGTTTTGCTGGTTGTACTCACGCAAAATGGGAGGAGATTTTATTTTGCGTATCGAAGATACTGATCGTGAGCGCTCTACCCAAGCCTCGGTTGAGGCCATTTTGCATGCGATGGATTGGTTGGGTTTGGATTATGAGGAAGGGCCTTTTTATCAGACGGAGCGTTTGGAGCGCTATAAAGCAGTGATTCAGGAATTGCTGGATAAGAATCTGGCTTATTACTGTTATGCCAGTAAAGAAGAATTGGATCAATTGCGTGAAGAACAGATGGCACGCAAAGAGAAGCCGCGTTATGACGGACGTTGGCGTGACAGTACCGCGACGCCACCGGCAGGCGTGCAAGCTGTGATTCGTTTCAAAAATCCTCAAACTGGTGCAGTTGTATTTGATGATGTGGTGCGTGGCAAAATTACGGTGAGCAATACAGAGTTGGATGATTTGATTATTGCCCGTTCTGATGGCACACCGACTTATAATTTATCTGTGGTGGTGGATGATATCGATATGGGGATTACGCATGTCATTCGTGGGGATGATCATATTAATAATACACCACGTCAGATCAATATTATGCGTGCCTTAGGGCATGAGCCGCCTTTGTTTGCGCATGTACCCATGATTTTAGGCTCGGATGGTCAACGTCTGTCTAAGCGGCATGGCGCGGTTGGGGTAATGCAATATCGTGATGAGGGTTATCTGCCAGAGGCTTTATTGAATTACTTGGTACGCTTGGGGTGGTCGCATGGCGATCAAGAGATTTTTAGCCGCGATGAAATGATAGCGGCTTTTACACTAGAAGACATAAATCGTGCGCCATCTGCGATTAATCCAGACAAATTGCTGTGGCTGAATCAGCATTATATTAAGACTTTGGCTGTGGACAGACTGCTTGAACAGTCACAATGGCATTTGGAGCAACAGCAATTAGATGTTTCCACAGGGCCTGCTTGGGAAAAGGTGATCGAGGCTCAGCGTGAGCGTGTTAAAACGCTAACAGAGATGGTGGCCATCAGCCGCTATTTTTATGAAGAAGTGACAGAGTACGATGATCAGGCTGTTAAAAAGCACTTTAAGCCGGAAACAGCAGATTATCTGCATGGGGTACAGACGCAATTAGCAGCACTGACACAATGGAATAATGAGCGTATTCATACAGCGATTCAGGCTGCCTGTGTGTCATTGGGTGTGAAGCTGGGCAAAGTAGGGCCGGCTTTGAGAGTGGCTGTGACCGGCGGTGCTTCTTCACCTTCTTTAGAGCTTACCTTGTATCTGATCGGGCAGGAGCGCAGTGTAGAACGTATTGGTCGGGCGATTGATTTTATGAAAAATAACCCTCAAGGTGCTTGACACCTGAGAAGCTTTGTCGCAGAATGCGCAGCTTCCTCGGAAGGGGCTATAGCTCAGCTGGGAGAGCGCTACACTGGCAGTGTAGAGGTCAGCGGTTCGATCCCGCTTAGCTCCACCACATTGACCTTCCGTGAAACTTGATCCTACAGTAGGAAGTATGCTTTTACTGGGTCGTATTGTTTTTGTAATTGGACTGATTGTAACAATTATTGGAGTCGTGGGTGGCTTCGGTTTTATGTATGCAGATGTCCATAACTGGGCGAAATTTTGTTTTATGTTGTCGCCGGTCGGCTTTTTACTCCTTTTTGTCGGCTTATCTACAACAGTACTGGTTGAGCCCAGAGATAGTGATAAGTGATAGTTAGTTTTACTATGTCCGTCCCCATCGTCTAGAGGCCTAGGACACCGCCCTTTCACGGCGACAACCGGGGTTCGAATCCCCGTGGGGACGCCACTTTCACTGTCATTTTTAACTTGTTTTTGCAGCGTCCCCATCGTCTAGAGGCCTAGGACACCGCCCTTTCACGGCGACAACCGGGGTTCGAATCCCCGTGGGGACGCCACTTTTCTTGCTAAGACTTTCTTTCCCTGACTTCTATGGGCGCTCTGCTTGTTATCATTTGCCCAGTGGTTCTGCAATAAGGCGTGGCTTTTTTCTATATCTTTAGGTTGGTAAATACAGGCGTACTCTTGCCCCTACATAAGGTGAAACCAGCAGTTCTATTTTACCACCTGCCGCCGCAATAATTTCAGTGCTAACCGCCAAGCCTATGCCTTGGCCTTCTGTTTTGCTGTCAACGCGAATGCCGCGTTTTAATAGTTTGGAAGGGTTTTCGCTAGGGAAACCCATGCCATCATCGTCAATATCAATGACTAACATGCCGCCATCGCGGTAAGAGGAAATTTCCACTAAGCGATCACAGAAGCGGCAAGCATTATTGAGCAGGTTGCCGAACAGTTCCATTATATCTTCATAATCTAGGCGGCATTTAGCGTATTCGTCTACATTTACACGTACTTCAAAGTCTTTGTCACGGTGCACTTTACGCATGGTATTAGCTAAGCGCGTTAGAATAGGGCGTATCGGCTGAGCCATAATAATGGCGTTTTCACTGGTGACCATCGCTTTGCGCAGTTGTCTGGAAATAATTTCATGCATGTGCTCCAACTCGGCTGCTATACCGGCAAGCCTTGGATGATCTTTGGGAACTTCGCTGAAGCTGGCACCTTCTAAGTGTGACTGTATTGCAGCTAAGGGTGTTTTCAAGCTGTGTGCCAAGTCGTCCAATGAATCCTTATAACGTTGTTTTTGTCCCTTTTCATAGCCGATCATGGCGTTGATAGTCGTTTTGATGGGTAGGAGTTCATCAGGGTAATCGGACGCAATGGCATCTTTTTCGCCTGTTTCTATGGCGCGTACTTCTTCTTCAAACTCTCGAATCGGTGCAACCACCCAAAAACTGGAAGCCAGTTGGGCTATTAGAATCAAAATGACCGAGACAAAGAACAGGATGGAGAATATAATTACCAAGTCCTTGATTTCCTTGTCGACATTGCTCATGGACTCAGCAACAATAAATAAGTAGTTGTTTGCTGGTGCTTCGTTATCTGCATTGTTTTTGAAAGAAAAGCGTTGTACAGCCACGATATATTCTTGTGCTTTAAAGTCAGGAGGCGAGTTTTTACCCCGAACCGAATACATTTTTTGGGCAAGTGAAGAAGTGGTTTCGTATTTGTCGCTATTGAACAGTGCGTTGTAATCAAAGTACGCAAAGAATTTTCCTACCTGGTCTGGATCAACATCATCATTGTCGATAGAGGTCCAGACAATCGCATTTTGTTGTTTGCTCCAAATATAAGCAAAGCGTACTTTTTCGTCCTGAATTAAGCGTTTGATGGTAATAAATTCTTTGGCGGCGTCCATATTGCGATCGGGTATTAAAAAACGACCGCGATCGTATTCGATGTAGCCTAGCAAGTCCTGCGCAGTCCGTTCCAGTTCTTCTTTGATAGCTAGGGTTTTGCGTTGATAGATACTCCAGCTAAGTAATATGCCAAGCACAAGAATACCTACAACAATAATCGTGAAACCGCTAACCAATTGGCGGCTGCGTAAAGAACCCGTCATGATTTATTTATGTCGTTAATAGTGCTTGTTTAATTAGTTACCGCTGTTGCGGTGACAATCCAAGGTAAAACGATAGCCTCGGCCTCGCAGGGTTTCGATCGGTTTTAAAGTTTCGTCTGGATCAAGTTTCTGGCGCAGGCGGCGAATAAATACTTCAATAACATTACTGTCACGATCAGCATCTTCCTCATACAAGCTGTCTGTCAAGTGGGTTTTAGAAATCACTTGACCTGCATGTAGCATAAGATGCTCAAGTACACGGTATTCGTAAGCAGTAAGGGTAATTTCATGTTCATTAACATAGACCCGCTGCTCCGACAAATTAAGACGAATAGGTGGACAATTGAGTTCTGCCTGTGTCCAACCTTTGGTTCGACGTAATAAAGCACGTAAGCGGGCGGCTAATTCTTCTGCATGGATGGGTTTGACTAGATAGTCATCGGCACCTGCTTCTAGTACCTTGACCTTGGTTTCCCAGCGATCACGGACGGTTAAAGTGACAATAGGGTACTGCAAACCTTTAGCACGGACATTACGGATAATGTCTAGCCCTGTCACATGGGGTAATCCAAGGTCGATAACAGCAATGTCAATCGGATATTCGGTTGCTACATATAACCCTTGAGCACCATCACTGGCTACATCAACCGTAAACCCATTTTTCTTTAGGTCGCTGGCAATCTGTTCGCGAATGGGTGCTTTATCTTCAACAACAAGTACGCGCATATTCAGTATAATTAATGTTAGTTGTTAATAAAGGCCGAGTCAGTAGATAACAGCAGTAAGCCCCTGTTCCTAGCTGTCAGATCTACATCATACATCGAACAGCCAGAATAAAAAACTCTCAATGACTCTCTTTTTTAAATAAAAATACCCAGCATGGAGCTGGGTAGTGTTTTGTCTTAAACATAAGGTGAAATGCAACAAGGTCAATTGCAGGCAACATGGATAATACGAAACTCTCCATCATTGCCCATCAGTTTGACGATGTGGCAGTCAGGTCCGCCGGCTGCGTTTTCGGCAATATACAATATCCGACCGGGATATTTTTTTTTGACCTTTGCCATGATAGTAGACTTACGCAATGGACGATTAGGGTCTTTGCGCTCCATCTTGATTTTATACGGTACGTAACTTTCTGCAACAGCAACTGCCGAAGTCAGATAAGTAGTGACACATAAGAGAAGTAGCCCTAAATGAGCTAAGACAGTGTTCAGTTTAATCATAAATTCCCCCGGTTAAAAAGCCCAGAATTACTACTACTGCTTCAGACATATGCTGCTTGATATGAGCTGTTATGCAAAAGTAAGTAGATTATAAATATCATTTAATTAATAAAAAATTAATGAATGAAAATGTTTGTTTTTAGTTTTGTGTCGACTTTTATTATTGGCATATAAATTTGTTTTATTGATAATTATTTAGCCACTCATTCCTTGAGCTTGAATAGATGGGCTGCATCGAAGTTTGTGTCTTGTAATATGTCTTTACTTAAGTATCGTATTAAATTTAACTATTTGATATTTAAAGATTTTAAGTTATATGTCTTAGCTGCTGAGCCTGTTTGATACAGGCTCGGTATTATTATACGAATGCTATAAAAAACTGTTAATAGGTGAGAATTGTTAGTGTCACAGTTAGCAGAATGGTGCCTGCCTTCTATGTACTAAAAGCCTTGTAAAAGACTTATTTGCTAATAAATAAAGGGTGTGAATTAATTAAACCTAAAAAATAAACAGCATGAGCAAAAGTGTTTGTCTAAGACAATGATAATTATCAACTGCTCTTTTTCGGCATTTTGGAGATCTCTCTTCTATACTCAGTATTGTTGCAAAAAACCTACAGTTTTTAACGTGAGTCAATTTTTTATCAAGGAGGTAGTGCTCTTATGCACAAAGACACTGATACTCATACAAATGAGCTTTTTGCTCAGCGACGCAAGTTGTTACTGTTACCCTTGGCACTGTGCTTAGGTGATGCGCTAGCTCAATCTATTCCTGTACCATCAACAGCTTGCCCACTGAATAGTGGGGGACCCTCTTTGTTGGGTACTCGTTGGCGTTTATATTCCATTTATGGCAATCGAGTGCCTGACTCGTTGGCTATTACCATGAAGGTGGGGATGACGGCAATGGAAGGGGTAGGAGGATGTAATACTTATGTTGCCCGTTTCATACAGGTGGGTAATCGGGGTTTTAAAGTAACAAACATTAGCAGAACTCGAACACCGTGCACAGCTATACGTCCAGCCCCCGGATCACCTACCGTTAATGTAGGTAGTTGGGAGGGAAGTTACCTACGAGTTCTGCGCCGCGCGGGCAGTGTACAGCAACTAGGGACAACCCTGCAATTCTATGATTTCAATGGCGCCGCTTCTATTATTTTTATTCGCTCTTATGGTAATCGTGTGTCTGGAGAAAAGAAGAATAAGGGAAATAATACTGATAAGGGAAAAGCCATCTGAAATGATAAGCCGCATGACTTAAATACTTGATTTAGAAAGTCATTGTCCTAGTCATGAGCGAGAAAGTTGTCAATATAATGTAAAAAGCACTGAGCGAACCTTGTTTGGTTCGCTTTTTTTATATTCGCTGAAGCATGCTTATTGTTATGATAGCGAGTCCACTTAATCTTGATACTTGAGGAGTAATGCCAGCATGTTTTCAAAGGCCATGAATATAGCGGATTATGATACAGAACTGTGGGAAGCAATGGAGTCTGAAAATCAGCGTCAGGAAGAACATATCGAACTGATTGCCTCTGAAAACTATGCCAGTCCACGTGTTATGCAGGCACAAGGCTCTGTGCTCACCAATAAATACGCAGAGGGCTATCCTGATAAGCGTTATTACGGTGGTTGTGAATATGTCGACCAAGCCGAACAGCTCGCTATTGAGCGCGCTAAACAATTGTTTGCGGCAGATTATGCGAATGTGCAACCACACTCAGGCTCGCAAGCCAATGCAGCGGTTTACATGGCTTTATTGAATCCGGGCGATACCGTGCTGGGGATGAGTCTGGCACATGGCGGTCACTTGACGCACGGCGCTAAACCGAATTTTTCTGGCAAGCTCTATAATGCAGTTCAATATGGTATAGACAGTGATGGCTATATTGACTATACCGAAGTAGAGCAATTGGCGCGTGAGCACAAGCCTAAGCTGATTGTAGCAGGTTTTTCTGCTTATTCTCGCACGATTGATTGGCAACGTTTTCGTGAAATTGCTGATGAACTGGGCGCTTATTTATTGGTAGATATGGCGCATGTTGCTGGTTTAGTGGCTGCTGGCGTTTATCCTAGCCCTGTACAAATTGCTGATGTTACTACCTCAACGACTCACAAAACGCTGCGTGGACCGCGCGGCGGTATTATTCTTGCCAAGTCAAATCCTGAACTGGAAAAGAAACTGAATGCTTTAGTGTTTCCGGGTATACAGGGTGGTCCTTTAATGCACGTGATTGCCGCTAAAGCAGTCGCTTTCAAAGAAGCTTTGGAACCAGCCTTTACGGATTATCAGCGGCAAGTTGTGAGTAATGCTAAAGCATTGGCAAGTGCTTTAATGGAGCGTGGTTATAAAATTGTTTCTGGTGGTACAGATAATCACTTGATGTTGGTGGACTTAATTGATAAAGGTTTGACGGGTAAAGAGGCGGACGCAGCTTTAGGACGAGCCAATATTACGGTCAATAAAAATGCTGTACCCAATGATCCGCAGTCACCGTTTGTGACGAGTGGTATTCGTGTTGGTACACCAGCAATTACAACACGGGGCTTTAAGGAGGCTGAGTGCCGGCAACTGGGTAATTGGATTGCAGATGTGTTGGATCATATTCATGATTCAGCCACGCTTGAGCGCGTTAAAAGTGAAGTATTGGCTATTTGCAAACGCTTTCCGGTTTATGTGAATTAAACGGGTTTAAGTCATGCTCTGTCCTTTTTGTGGAGCGGACGATACGCGCGTGATTGATTCACGGCTGGCGAGTGAAGGTGAGCAGGTCAGGCGGCGCAGGCGTTGTAGTGCTTGCGGTGAGCGCTTTACCACTTATGAGTTGGCCGAGTTGACCATGCCTAAAGTGATCAAGTCTAATGCGGCTCGTGAGCCTTTTCATGATGAAAAGCTGCGTGCCGGTTTGATGCGTGCCCTAGAAAAGCGTCCCGTCACTATTGATCAAGCTGAGGCTGTGATTAGCCGTATTCGTAAAAAGGTATTGGTTGGTGGTGAGCGTGAAATTGCCTCGGCACGGATTGGTGAGCTGGTATTGGATGAGTTACGCAATTTAGATGAAGTGGCTTATATCCGTTTTGCTTCAGTCTATCGCCGTTTTAATGGCATGGCAGAATTCCGTAATATGATTGATCAGTTAGAAAGTCGGGCTGCAATGCAGTCTGAGGCCACTGACTTATTGCCAGACAAGGAAGAGTGAGTCTAGCATGAATTTTTCACCCCGTGAGCATGTGTTTATGGCACGTGCTTTACAGTTAGCCCGACGCGGTTTATATACCACGCAGCCTAATCCCAGAGTAGGCTGCCTTATTGTGCATCATGGACGTATTGTCGGCGAAGGTTGGCATCAGCGAGCAGGGCAAGCCCATGCAGAAGTCTATGCTTTACAGCAGGCGGGTGAGCAGGCTCGCGGTGCAGAGGCCTATATTACCCTAGAGCCTTGCTTGCATTATGGGCGTACCCCACCTTGTGTTGATGCTTTGATTGCAGCGGGTATCCAGCGGGTTATTGTTGCCATGCAAGACCCTAATCCCCCAGTAGCAGGACAGGGATTGCAAGCTTTGCAAGCAGCAGGTATTGAAACAGCCGTCGGCTTATTGGAGCAAGAAGCCCGAGCGCTTAATCCAGGTTTTCTCAGTGCGATGGAACGCGCTAGACCTTTTGTCAGGCTCAAATTGGCGATGAGTCTAGATGGACGTACTGCAATGGCCGATGGTACTAGTCAGTGGATTAGTGGCGAAGCAGCCCGTAAAGATGTGCAATATTGGCGGGCACAAGCGGCTGCTGTCTTAACGGGCATAGGTACTGTGTTACAAGACGATCCTGGTTTAAATGTGCGCCTGAAGGCTGAGAGTTTGGGGATTACAGGTGAAGTGCGTCAGCCGGTGCGAGTGGTACTGGATTCGCACTTGCGTTTTCCGGTACAAGCCAGAATGGCAAGTTTGCCAGGCAAGACGCGCGTTTATACTACTCAAGCAGCTAATGAGTGTCATCAGTTATTGCTTCAGCAAGGTGTTGAGGTGATTCATTTAGACGCTGAACAGTTAGCACTTAAAGCTGTCATGCAGCAGTTAATGCAAGAGCAATTGTATGAAGTCCATGTGGAAGCGGGAGCAAGCTTGGCGGCTGCTTTGCTGGAGCAAGGCTGGGTTGATGAACTTATTATTTATATGGCGCCGCATTTGATGGGGTCAAAGGCTTTGCCTTTGTTGAATTTGCCGCTGGACAATATGCAGGATCGTATTGCTTTGCATATCCAAGAAATGCGCGCCATTGGTCAAGATTGGCGCATTATTGCTAAACCCGAGTACAAAAAGACTTAACAATGTTTACAGGTATTATTCAAGCGTTAGGTACAGTGCTAGACATGCAGCCCAAGGGCGGTGATATGCGCCTGAGTATTGCGACTGGCAAGCTAGACATGAGCGATGTTGTGCTAGGCGATAGTATTGCGGTGAATGGTGTATGCCTGACAGCGATTAGTGTCGGCGCACAGCAGTTCAGTGCGGATGTATCGCGTGAAACCTTATTATTAACGTCTCTGGGGCAGTTATCGCGTGCTTCAGCCGTGAATTTGGAAAAGGCGCTAACGCTTTCAAGTCGGCTTGGGGGGCATTTGGTGAGCGGTCATGTGGATGGTTTAGGAGAAGTATTGAGTCGTCACGATGATGCTCGTTCTGTACGTTTTCAGATTAAAGTGCCTGATGCACTGGCTAAATACATTGCTATGAAAGGCTCTATTTGTGTAGATGGCATAAGTCTTACGGTTAATGCAGTGAATGGTAGTGTGTTTGATTTGAATATTGTGCCGCATACCTTGCAAGAAACCATTATGAGTGGCTACCACAGTGGCACTAAGGTCAACCTAGAAGTGGATTTGCTGGCACGTTACCTAGAGCGCTTATGGCTAGGTGAACAAGCTTCACAAACAAGTAATCAGGGTATTACGGAAGCCTTTTTGCTTGAGAACGGTTTTCTTGGGTGAGTTTTTTGCCAATCGTCAACAGTTTACAGGACTTTATTGAGGGTGTTTATATGCCTTTTCATTGGTAGATACAAGGCTATTAAACTAGGTGCGACATTTTCATATAAATGCCGCGCCTTTCAATCCTCAAGTATTTGGGGAAGCTGTTTTTCTTTCGCTTCCTTTGACGGCTAGCCAGTTAGCAGTTAATGCTCTCTGCACCGGTCATTAAATGATGAGATTTAAGATTTAGGTTTGCTATTGTCAGGATCGTATAGCGCGCCATAGCCAACCGCTTCTACCTTTACAGGATAGGTTTCATTAAAGTACTCAATCATTAATTCACGCCCAACTTGGCAATATTCAAATGGCAAGTAACCTAAGCCGATATTTTTGCCTAAACTAGGACCGTAAGCGATGCTGGTCAGGTAGGAACGACGGCCTTTGGAATCGACTAATGTTTCGCCTGTTGCAGGATTCATAATCGGGCATGAACCCACTGGATAGCGAGCTACGTTTTGGGCATCCACATTGTCAATCATGCTCAAGGTACACAAGCAAGCAGCTTGGTGTTCAAGCTCACGCTGTTTCAGGTAAGCGGCTTTACCATAAAAATCGGCCGCTTTGACTTTGGGACGTGCCAAGTCTGCTTCCAGTAAATTATATTGTGTTAGCAGATCAGCATTTTGCAAACGTAAACTTTTTTCCATCCGCCGACTATTAGCATAGGTTTCAATCCCTACTGGTGTTACGCCTAGCTCATAGAAGGCATCCCACAATGCTAGTCCATCATCATACTTGAAGTGTAATTCCCAGCCTTGTTCACCAACATAGGAAATACGGAAGGCCAGTACTGGCACGCCTTTAATCGTCAACTCACGCAAAGCAGCAAAGGGAAAGTTTTCCTGTGTCCAAGCGGCGGGGTCATCCGCTAGCTTTTGTACCGTCTCACGCGCATTGGGTCCCCACACACCTAAACAGCCGTAATCAGTTGTGCAGTTTTCGACATGGACATACTTAAAGCCTTTGTCTTGTGCCATGCGTTTGATATAGATGTAATCACGGTGTCCAGCATCAGCACCATCAATGACGCGGTAATGCTCAGTTCCTAAGCGCAATACAGTTAAGTCAGCGCGTACACCGCCTTGATCATCAAGGAAGTGGGTATAAATACCTTTGCCGACTGGCGTATCACCACCAACTTTGGCAACGCAAAGGTATTCCAGCAAGTCAGCCGCATCCGCACCTGTGACATCAATAACGCAAAAATGGCAAAGGTTGATCATACCTACATCTTCAGAGAGCTTGAGATGTTCAGCATTAGACACTCGCCAGAAATGGCGATTATCCCACTCGTTTTCACGCACAGGCACTTTGTCACCATAGGTTTCCAGTAGGTGTTCGTTACTGGCATAACCGTGTGCACGTTCCCAACCTGCTAATTCCATGAAATAGCCACCTAGCGCTTTTTCTCGCTCATAAAATGGACTGTGGAAGATATTGCGTCCTTTGCTATAAGGCTCACGGTTATGTACGGGAGGATTATAGATTTTAAACGCTGCTTCATAACAACGGTCGTGGATATACTGTTCATCCCGTTGGAAAGGATAATGACGAGCAGTATCAATCGCGGCGTGATCAATGGTTGTGCGACCATCTGTCATCCAGTCAGCTACAATCTTGCCAATACCGGGGGCATCTTTAACCCAGACGGCCTCTGTATACCACAATCCACGTACATTAGCGGACTCGCCAATGGAAGCTCCACCATCCGTAGTGACTTGTAGCAAGCCATTAAACGACCATTTTTCGTCATAGCCTAGTTCAGCCAGCATCGGAGTTAACTCCATGGCGCGCTCCAATGGCTTCATGACTTGTTCCAATTCCAAATCGCGCTGGGAGGGGGATAGGCGTGCCCGCTCTTTTTCCAGCAGATCGCGCGGATGGCACAAGCGTGGGGCTTTTTCTTCATAATAACCCCACTCAATTTGTCCCCCTTCCGTTGTTTTGGGGTCACCTGTATCGCGCAAGTAGGCTGAATTGCCTTGGTCGCGTAGCAAAGGATAACCAATTTCTTTGCCTGTATTGGCAAACTCATTAAAGGGTTTGAAGAAGGTCAATGGATGATCGACTGGCATAATCGGCAAGTCTTCTCCAGCCATATTAGCGATTAAACGTCCCCATAAGCCAGCACACACAATCACATAATCGGCTGCAATATAACCCTTGCTGGTTTCCACTCCTTGAATGCGGCCATTTTCAATGTTTAGGCTGATTGCTGCGGTATTGGCGAAGGCTTGTAATTTGCCGGTTTTTTCTGCGGCTTCCACCAATTCACCGGCGACCATTTGTGAGCGCGGAACGACTAAGCCAGCATCAGGATCCCACAAAGCGCCCTGAATGACGTCCTCTTCTAATAAAGGGCATTTCTGTTTGGCTTCAGCAGGGCTTACTAAACTAAGACGTGTGCCAAAGGCCTTGCCAAGTGAGACACGACGCTTAAGCTCTTCCATGCGTTCATCATCACCTACACGTGCGACTTCTAGGCCACCAATACGCTCATAACGGCCTAGTTTCTCAAAGAAGTTGATGCTGTAGGTGGTGGTATAAACGGTCATTAAATCATGAGCTGTATTGAAGCAGAAGTCAGAAGCGTGAGCAGTAGAGCCTATGTCAGTGGGAATGGCTGATTTATCAATGCCGACAATATTATCCCAGCCACGCTCAATCAAATGATGCGCGACGGCTGCTCCAACAATACCGCCTTGTCCAATAATGACGACTTTTGCGTGTTCAGGTAATTTTGCCATTCAAGATGTCTCCTCGGTTAGCATGCTGTATAGGAATAGAGCCGGGAGTATGGAGACAGCGGCTATAGCGGGGGCGGCCAAACCATGACAACTCTCGGCGAAATATAATTATGACGCCTAATAGGATTGTTTGTTGTTAAGAACATCCATTAGGTGGACATGAGTGGATTCTAAACTAGGCTTGACAAGGAGTTCAAACTTAAATCAAGGCTACTTTTTAAATAAACGCTTGCCCCTTGCTGCATTTTCCTCATAATGCTTGCCCCATCTTATTTATTATTAAAAGTTATACTCATGTCTACTATTGCTCAACGTATTGCCCACGAACTAAGCGTTTCCGATAAACAAATTCTGGCCGCCATGCAACTGCTGGACGAAGGCGCAACGGTGCCATTTATTGCTCGCTATCGAAAGGAAGCAACGGGAGGTCTAGATGATGGGCAACTGCGTACTTTGGAAGAACGCTTGGGCTATTTGCGTGAGCTAGATGAGCGGCGTGAATCCATTCTGAAAAGTATTGCAGAGCAGGGCAAGCTTAGCCCGGAATTGAGTCAGGCTATTCAAGCAGCAGATACCAAAACGCGCTTGGAAGATTTATATCTGCCTTACAAGCCCAAACGCCGTACCAAAGGGCAGATTGCAATTGAAGCAGGTCTTGCACCTTTGGCAGAGGCATTATTGGTACAGCCTGAGCTGAATCCAGAAGCTGAGGCGGCTCAGTACATTAATCATGATGAAGCCTTTAAAGATGCTTTCAAAGATGAAAAAGGGGTATTGGAGGGCGCAAAGTTTATCTTGATGGAGCGTTTTGCAGAAGATGCCGAGCTTGTGGGTAAATTGCGTGAGCGGCTTAATGAAAAAGGCCAGTTAAGTTCAAGCCTTGTTAAAGATAAAGCAGTGGAAGGGGCGAAGTACCGTGATTATTTTGAGAAGACGGATGATTTGCACAAAATCCCTTCCCACCGTGCTTTGGCGATGTTTCGTGGTCGTAATGAGGGTTTTCTTAGCCTCAAGCTGGATGTGGCACATGAGGAAGCGGGCTTACACCCTTGCGAGAGAATAATCGCTCGGCATGTTGGCATTGCAGACCAAGGTCGGGCAGCCGATACGTGGTTAATGGATGTGGTGCATTGGACTTGGAAGGTAAAGCTGCATCTTAAACTGGAAACCGAATTACTGGCTGATTTGCGTCAGCGTGCTGAAGAAGAAGCTATTCGAGTTTTTGCACATAACCTTAAAGATTTATTGCTAGCAGCACCTGCCGGTCAACGTGCAACTTTAGGGCTTGATCCGGGCTTGCGTACCGGGGTGAAAGTCGCCGTCATTGATAATACCGGCCAGTTTATTGATTATGCCACGATTTATCCACATGCTCCGAAAAATCAATGGGATGAATCGATAGCTGTTTTAGCTAAATTGGCTGAAAAATATCAAATTGAATTGCTGGCCATTGGTAATGGCACTGCTTCGCGTGAAACGGATAAGCTTTGTGCGGATTTAATTAAACGCCATCCTGAATTAAAACTGCAAAAAGTGATGGTGAATGAGGCAGGGGCATCGGTTTATTCTGCCTCTGAGACAGCCGCTAAAGAGTTTCCTGATCTGGATGTGACAATACGGGGTGCTATATCTATTGCGCGCCGCCTGCAAGATCCTTTGGCTGAGCTGGTAAAGATTGAGCCTAAGTCCATTGGCGTAGGGCAGTATCAACATGATGTAAGCCAAATGCAATTAGCCAAAAATCTGGATAAGGTGGTAGAAGATTGTGTCAACCATGTGGGCGTAGAGGTCAATACGGCATCAGCGGCTTTATTGCGGCGCGTAGCAGGTTTGAATCAAACTATTGCCGATAATATTGTTGCGTTTCGTAATCAAAAAGGTCGCTTTAATAAGCGTCAGACTTTATTGGAAGTGCCGCGCCTAGGGGTAAAAACCTTTGAACAGGCGGCAGGCTTTTTGCGTATTCATGGTGGCGAGAATCCCTTGGATGCTTCTGCGGTACACCCCGAAAGCTACACCATAGTCAGCCGTATTGCTGAAAAAAGTGATGTCACACTGAGCCAATTAATAGGGAATAGCGCATTATTAAAAACACTGGATCCTGCGCAGTTTACCGATGAGCAATTTGGCTTACCGACGTTGACAGATATTATTGCTGAGCTGGATAAGCCCGGGCGTGATCCGCGTCCCGCTTTTAAAACAGCCCGCTTGATGGAAGGTGTGGAAACACTGGCTGATCTCAAGCCACAGATGGTGTTAGAAGGTACGATTACTAATGTTACGCAATTTGGTGCTTTTGTAGATATTGGTGTGCATCAGGATGGTTTAGTGCATATTTCCATGCTGTCTGAACGCTTTGTGAAAGACCCGCATGCTATTGTTAAGGCGGGGGATATTGTTAAGGTCAAAGTGCTGGAAGTGGATCTAGCACGCCAGCGGATTGCCTTGACTATGCGTTTAGAGGACAAAACTGAGCGTGAGGCGAAACGTGAAGCTAAAGCAGCTCGTCAGGATAAGCAGAAACATAAACGTCAGGAAAATCGTCCTGCCAATAAAGACCATCAGAGCAAAGCAGGCAAGCCACAAGCCAAATCTCAGTCAACACCTTCAAGTAAGGATAAAAGACCCATCAATAATGCTTTTGCAGCGGCATTTGCCCGTGCTCGGGAAAAGAAGTAACTACTTTATCCGGCCATTATTGACATTGAGCATACGCGGACGAAAACCAGACACTAACTATAAAAAACAGAACTTGACCTGACAGCTACCTTCAGAAAAACTGGTAACTGCCAGACCAAGTCTGAACGACTACAACTAATTAACTACAATCCAACACATCATAGCCGTTCGGGTTACTTCTTGGTTTTCACCAATAAAACATAACGGGCTTTTTCCATATGATCTGGATCAGGTTGAGAATATTGTGCAGTCTCTTTCTCACCACGGCTTTCACCACCACGATAAGCAGCGACAACATTCCCATCACTCATATCCAGTGCGAAAACACGCTGGTATGTTTTTCCTTGCTCTTCTGTGGCTGCTACCGAGTCCTCTTTCGTCATTGGACTCCAGTTCTCTTCTCTTTGGGTCGTGTGTCTCTTAGGCGTAGAAGACCACAGATAGGGCGAACTACCATAGCGAAGAAACAGTCCATTACTGTTTTCCTGCCTGTACTTCAACTCTTTGGCAAACGGGAACAACTCACTGTTAATGGCCGGGAAGACATAGCGGTTATCAACGATACGCATCAGCTCCTTAATATTGGCCACCCGCCAACCCTCGGCTTTTTGCTGTTCGGTGACTGCATTCAGTGCCGCTTCCCAAGTGGCGAACTCGGTAGCAGGGCCTTCACAACGTTCCACATCAGCTGAGACGTAAGTCTGTCCGACAAGACAACGCGACCAAACCAAACCATCTCCCGTATTAACCACTTCACCGCCACTTGCCTGAAAATTATTTACGGGAATATCGGCCGTCACACTGTCACCGTGTTGATAGGCACGATCCACAACCGCACCCTCAGCCCAAACATTGCTTGCCATGAGTCCACAGGTAGCAAGTGCACATACCCAGAGCGTACGCCCTGTTTGTAGTGTATTTTTAAACATAATAAAACCTTTCTGTTCAATCTGTGTTATCGAAGACAGTCAACTTATTTTGAGACTGCAATCAGTGAACTTTTAGCATACGAGCTATGTGGATCTTCCACATTAAAGCTACCATCAGGCAACATAGTCCATACACGATCAAACTTCACCGTATAAGGTCCAGAATAACCATCGCGCTGAGCCGCTTCGGCAGTCACCGTTCTTGTCCAGTAAGAACTACGCACTCTCTTATAACGCGTATCTACTAGGCTGGAGTCATTTTCATCGGCCGGAACGCTATAGATATCCATTAACCAATCTGCTTGCATCACAACCTCTGGATCGGAGCTGTTAAGATTAATCACATCAAATAGCTCTGCTTTGCTCGGTACTTGCCAATTACGCTTGCCACACAATTGCATTTCATTGAGCTTGGCAAGATAAGTGGCTGTCGTACAATTGCCAATACCACCGCACTTAGTCCAATCATCTTCCGGGTTTTCCTTTTTACCTAAACCCTGACTCTCATCATAATAAACGTAATCCCACTGGGAATCGCGCAGGCCGCGTTTATCGTCTTCACCACTTTCTGGCAGTTTGGCATAAGTCTTACGTTCCCAAACTAGGCCGGTAGTATTGTCTTTCACACAAGCCCACTCTTCAGCATCATTAGCCAGCTCGGCACCCTTTTCATCCAGTTTGGTAAAGTCGAAACCGGCATGACCATTCGTAGAATCGGGATAAGTGACATCACGCCCTGTGGAACAATCCTGCTTTGAGTTATTCGCACATGTTGTACCATTACTGCCTTGTAAAACACCCGCAGAATAGGTCACACCGGTGTCGTTGATTTTAGGGGTTGTCGCTGTTTGAGCGCCGGAATTACCGGAATTATCTGAACCCGAGTTATCATGAACGACTATATCGGTCACAGTAGTTGTTTGTAGCTTAACGCCTGCCGACGGATTACTTAATGTAAAGGTCAGGTTCCAATCACCGTTACTCTCGCCATCAGACTTGAATGGAAAGACCATCTTTGGTTGAGAATGATCTTTATAAAGTTTGATTGTGCCTTTCACTTTTGTTGGGTCTTTAAGAATCTTGCTGACATCTTTCCCATTTTTATCAGTCAGGGCATAATCCACAGTGATGGCATTGCTTTCTGACAGGCCACCGACGTACACAAAGTCATCAACCGTTACGGTTATTCGCAGCAGGTTACACTTTGCACTCTCATCAAACGCAAGACTCTTGGAACAGGCATAGGTGGTATATGACGTGCCACCATAGTTCCACTCTCTTTCATAATGATCCCCAACTTCATACAGCGGATAGTTAATATCCTCCCGTAATGCGGATATCACTTTTGGCTTTGAGGCTCCACCTGAACCAGAGTTATCGGAACCGGAGTTGTCTGAACCAGAGTTATCGGAACCAGAGTTGTCTGAACCAGAGTTGTCTGAACCAGAGTTGTTTGAACCAGAATCTGTTTGAAGAGTGGGTTTGTCATCAAGGCCACAAGCAGATAACAAAACACACAACGAACCGACCAACAATAGCCGGGAAGTGGTGATAGATTTAAATAACATGAGGATGTTCCCTTCGGATAGGTTATGAATATTAATTTTCCAGCAACAAACGCCAGAGAAAATGAGGCTAAAGCAAAAAGTAAAACGCCGTATCGTGATTCGCCAAGTTGACTACTTGTTATCCCAGCGACATCTTGCGGTTATTCAATCACAAACTGTTTGATAACACAAATAATAATAGTTATCATTTGCATCTTTCAGAATACGGGCAGCGCTTACTGCTGATAAAATTTAGTTGGCAACCAGCACCGCCTTGCGTGGGATAAAAATCAAAGGGGAAGCTATGGCGTAGCTTATGAGCACACAACCACCGATAGTGTACTAGGTACTAGCTTAAACCTGACCTGACAGACACTTTCAGAAAAACCGGTAACTGTCAGATCAGGTCTGAACGACTACATGTTAGCCTAGTCCTAGCCCATGCTTAGCATAAGTTTATTCAGGCGGTGTACGAAACCTGCGGGGTCTTCCAATTGCCCGCCTTCAGCTAAAATGGCCTGATCTAGCAGGATGCCTGACCACTCAGCAAAGCGTTCATCGTCGGTTTCATTTTCCATGCGTTGCAGCAAGGGGTGGGTGGGGTTGATTTCCAATACCGGCTTGCTGGAAGGCATTTCATGGCCTGCTTGTTTAAGCAAGTTCTGCATGTAAAGTGCCATATCATGCTCGCTGAGTACAATACAGGAGGGCGAGTCGGTCAAGCGGTGTGAAACGCGGACATCTTCCACTTTGTCTTTGAGTATTTCTTTAATGTGCTCCAACAGTTTCTTGGCATCTTGCTCAACTTTTTCCTGCTCTTTTTTGTCTTCTTCGCTGTCCAGATTACTTAAATCCAGATTGCCTTTGGCAACTGATTGCAAGGATTTACCGGCAAATTCATGCAACTGGCTGGTCAACCATTCATCCACACGATCAGACAGTAATAAGACTTCAATACCTTTTTTGCGGAATACTTCCAGATGTGGGCTGTTTTTGGCCGCATTATAGGAATCAGCCGTAATGTAGTAAATCTTGTCCTGAGCTTCCTTCATGCGGCTAATATAGTCTTCCAGAGAAACTGTTTGTTCTTCGCTAGCCGTGTGCGTGGAAGCAAAGCGTAGCAGTTTGGCAATTTGCTCACGGTTGGTATAATCTTCACCAGGACCTTCTTTCATAACACGGCCAAATTCTTTCCAGAAATTTTGGTATTTTTCTGGCTCGTCCTTTGCCATGGTTTCCAGCAAGCCCAAGACTTTTTTCACTGAGCCATTTTTCATGGAATCAATGATCTTATTGCTTTGCAGGATTTCACGTGACACGTTCAAAGGCAAATCATTGGAGTCAATAACGCCACGCACAAAGCGCAGGTAGCGTGGCATGAGGTTTTCAGCATCATCCATAATGAAAACACGCTGCACATATAAACGAATGCCGTGACGTTGCTGTTGATCAAATAGATCAAAGGGTGCTTTGGAAGGCAGGTATAACAAAGAGGTATATTCCAAGTTACCTTCTACACGATTGTGTGACCAAGCGAGTGCATCCTGCCAATCGTGGGAAACGTGGCGATAAAAATCTTGGTATTCCTGATCGGTGATTTCACTCTTTGAGCGCCGCCATAAAGCGCTGGCTTGATTAATGGTTTCCCATTCAGTGGTTTTTTTACCTTCATCATCGCTCTTAAGCATACGAATCGGGAGCGGAATATGGTCAGAGTATTTGGTAATCGTGGAACGCAAACGCCAGCCATTTGCCAGCTCTTTTTCTTCTGCTTTCAGGTGCAATACCACTTCAGTGCCACGAGTGGCTTTGCTGACATTTTCTAGGGTATAGCCATTGTGCGCATCTGATTCCCAACGCACGCCTTCTGTGGCAGCTTCGCCTGCTTTGCGTGTTGTTAAGGTGACTTTGTCTGACACTATAAAAGCCGAGTAGAAGCCCACCCCAAATTGACCAATCAATTGGGCATCTTTCTTTTGATCGCCGGTTAGTTCATCCAAGAAGCGCCGTGTGCCCGAGTTGGCAATCGTACCAATATTGTCGATGACTTCCTGACGATCCATGCCAATACCGTTATCACGAATCGTAATGGTGCCCGCTTCTTCGTCAAATTCGACGGCTACATGCAGGTCGCTGTCATTCTCATACAGTTCTTCATGCCCGATGGCTTTGAAACGCAATTTGTCGCAGGCATCCGCTGCATTGGAGATTAACTCCCGCAAAAAGATTTCCTTGTTGGAATACAGCGAGTGAATCATCAGCTTCAATAATTGATTCACTTCCGTTTGAAACTGCAAATTTTCTTTGGCAGCGCTATCACTCATGAATACTTGTTCCTCTGTTAGGTTTAAAACACAGTATAGTGGGTTAACCCTAAAAGCTTATCCTTTAGGGAAAAGGATGCAGCTTGGGGTAATTTTTTCCTTTGGCTGATAAATGGGGGAAGCTTGCCAAAATTCAAGGTGTAGTGCCGGAAATTTTAATGGATCAAGGCGTGCATTTGCTCGGTTGACCTTAAAGTGGCGGCTACATAGACTGTATCAGTGTTTTTGCATGCCAAGGATCGTTAGCGATGCAGTACAGAAAAGAGCTTGATGGTTTAAGGGCTGTGGCTGTTTTGCCTGTCATGTGGTATCACGCTAAGCTACCTTGGCTGACGGGCGGATTTACTGGCGTCGATATCTTTTTTGTCATCAGTGGTTATCTGATTACTTCTATTTTGCTGAGTGAGTTGCAACAAGAGCGTTTGAGTCTGCTTCATTTTTATGAACGCCGCGCTAGACGTATTTTACCCGCTTTGTTTTGGGTTTTGTTGGTCTGTTTACCCTTTGCTTGGTGGCTACTGTTACCACATGAGCTAGCGGGTTTCGGGCGCTCCTTGGTTGCGGTTGCTGTATTTGTTTCCAATTTGCTGTTTTGGCAGGAAAGTGATTATTTTTCCCCCGATGCTGATTTGATGCCTTTACTTCATACTTGGAGCTTGGCAGTAGAAGAGCAGTATTATTTATTATTTCCTTTATTATTGGCACTAGGCTGGAAGTTAGGTAAGGGTAAGGCTCGCTGGATTGCTTTGGGGATTACGCTGATTGCTTTGTCAAGTTTTATGCTGAGCGAGTGTTTGTGGCGTGCCTCCCAAGCAGCAAACTTCTATTTATTACCATCGCGGGCTTGGGAATTGATGTTAGGTGCTTTAACGGCATTGTATTTGCGATACCGTTCTCAGCCTAGTGGGTGGCTGGGGCAGGTGGGTAGTTTATTAGGTTTAGCTATGATTATATTAGGTATTTTCTGGCTACATACCGGCCTGCCTTTTCCCGGGGTGTATGCGCTCTTGCCAACAGTGGGGAGTGTATTAATTATTTTGTTTGCCGCGCCAAGCAATGGAATCGGGCGTTTATTGGCTTGGCCACCTTTAGTGTGGATAGGCTTGGTTTCTTATAGTGCTTATTTGTGGCATCAGCCTTTATTGGTCTTTAGCCGAATTTATTGGCTGGATGAACCCGCATCAGGATGGCGGATACTTATACTAGTGCTGACGCTGTTATTGGCTTGGCTGAGCTGGCGCTTTATTGAACAGCCTATTCGCCAACGACAGCGTTTCAGCCGTCGCTTTATCTTCACCTTTGCTATTGTGGGAAGTCTCATTTTTATTGGGATCGGTGGGGGGTTGGTGGTTGGCAAGGGATTTCCGGGGCGTTTTTATTGAGTGCCTGAGTGTTTGGGTTTTAATCTTTTTTTCGGCCACTGGCTAATCAACAGACCCGCTAACATGAAACTGCATCCAATTAATGCCTTGACGGTGACGGTCTCTTCTAAAAACAACCAACCTGCTAATAAGGCAAAGACCGCTTCACCAGACAAGATTAATGCTGCCGAACTGGCATTAACAGTACGCTGAGCGATTAATTGCAGGGTAAACGCTATGCCACTCACCATAAAACCCGCATAAAGCAAGGGTAGTAGGGCAGCTTTAAAATCAGCCAAACTCGGGTTTTCGAGTATGACGGTGCTGGCAATAGCCCAGCAAGCCGCTACTATAAATTGCAGCATAGAAAAGCCAATCGAGTCTCGGATACGTTGAGCAATCCATCCCATAGTGACTACGTGCGCAGCCCAGAAGAAAGCACCTATAAGCTCCAGCGAATCGCCTTTGTTAATCTGAAAATCAGGCCAGATAGAGAGTATATAAAGTCCTGTTACTGCGAATATGATACCTATCCAAGTATTCATGCGGGTCGACTGTCCCATAGCCAAACCCAGTAAGGGTACGATTACAATATAGATACTGGTAATAAAGCCCGCATTACCGGCGGTGGTGTATTGCAAACCGACCTGCTGAAGGCTAAAACCAGCAAACAATAAACTACCCGCTAATAAGCCACCTAGCCAAAAAACCGTGCTGTAGGATTCCTGTAGCTGAGGTTTTCCTTGATGGCGCTGTTTCATGTACCACCATAGCGGCAGTAATGACAAAAAAGCGAATACAAAACGCGCTGCATTAAAGCTGTAAGGGCCAAGTGTTTCCATACCCGCACGCTGGGCGACAAAACCACTGCCCCAAATGGCTGCGACCAGTAGCAGTAAAAAATGCGCAGGTGTCAATCTCAAAATCATGGTGACTAATGCTTTTGTGTCGGAGTTAGAGGAAACCAGCGGCGATTATGCCTGTTGTGGTTGCAGGAAGCTATAGGGTTTTTTCAGTGGGTAGGGATACATGCTGAGATAAAAAATATTGATGATGAATCAGCTCCTTAACGCTTTAGTCTCACGGTTAGTACCAAGGTGGTTTGATAAGCATTCAGGTCACTTGCCCCAATCGTTATGCTTTGCTATAAATAACGCTATGCTTATTTTAAATACCTTGATATTGACCTATGAATACTAAGCCCTACTGTTTGCGTGGACGTTTTTGGATTGAAAGTGACCAAGGCACTTTTTTGGGACATGGGCGCGTGGTTTTACTGGAGCGCATTCGGGAACATGGTTCTATTAGCGCAGCGGCGCGTTCTATGAAAATGTCCTATCGTCAGGCGTGGGAATTGGTGAATGCTATGAATACACACAGTCCAAAACCATTAGTGAGTAGTGCGACTGGAGGTAAAGGTGGTGGTGGGGCTAGTCTGACAGAGACTGGGGAGTATGCAATTAACTTGTTTTGGTCGCTTAATCGTGAGTTCGAGGGGTTTCTGGCGGAGCGCTCGAAAGCTTTAGTGTTATAAAGCATGGTTGTCAGTTTTTGGTTATTCCTTATGTTTACTAAGGAATAGCGATAAAACAGGTGGCGGGTTAATTTTTAAAGCAGGAGCGTTAGGGTGAATGTATTCAAGCATTGTTCTCTGTTATTTGTATGTGCCTTGATAAGCCATACCAGTTGCGCAGGAGAAGTTCAGGTTGCTGTTGCTTCCAATTTCACCAAGCCCATGCAACAGATTGCCGAGTTGTTTCAGGCTGAAACAGGTCATGAAGCAAAATTGTCTTTTGGCGCATCAGGCAAGTTCGTGGCGCAGATTATGAATGGCGCACCGTTTGAAATTTTTCTATCTGCGGACGATACTAAACCAGCCAAGTTGGTTGCAGAAGGTCTGGCCTTGGCGACTACCGTGTTTACCTATGCACAGGGCAAGTTAGTGTTGTGGTCACATAATGAGAATTATGTTGATGCTGAGGGGCAAGTGTTACAGAGCGGTGATTTCAAGCACATCGCAGTTGCTGATCCTAAGTTAGCGCCTTATGGTGAAGCTGCTATGCAAACACTGGATGCTTTGGAATTGACTGATAAATTACGCGAACGCTTTGTGATGGGGAGAAATATTGGGCAAACCTTTCAATTTGTAAAAACAGCGAATGCTGAGCTGGGGTTGATTGCGCTGTCACAGGTCATGGAAGCCGGTAAAATGAGTAGTGGTTCCGGCTGGATTATTCCGGCGGAGTATTATGAGCCGATCAAACAAGAAGCTGTTTTACTGAAAAAAGGCGAAAATAATGAAGCGGCCCTTGCTTTATTAAGCTTTTTGCAAAGTGACCAAGCCAAGACGGTGATAAAGTCTTTTGGATATAAACTGCCTGTCATTAAGGTAAGCTCTGAAGGTAGCACTGCAATAGATCATACCGAAACCGAAAATGCCAAAACCAAGCCCTAAGAGAAAAAAAGTATGTTGACAGCAGCAGATTGGAAAGCATTGTGGCTCACTTTGGAAGTGGCGGGGATGACTACGCTATGCCTACTGCTGCTGGGAATTCCCCTCGCTTGGTGGCTGGCCAGAACGACTTCGCCTTGGAAGCCTATTTTGAATGCGGTGGTGGCTTTACCTTTGGTATTGCCGCCGAGCGTTTTAGGGTTTTACTTGCTCGTAATGCTCGGCCCGTCAGGCCCGGTGGGTCAATTTAGCGAATGGTTGGGTTTAGGGACTTTGCCGTTTACTTTTTGGGGTTTGGTCGTAGCATCTTGCTTTTACTCCCTACCATTTGCGATTCAACCTTTACAAAATGCCTTTGAGTCCATAGGTACTCGTCCTTTAGAGGTAGCAGCCAGTCTGCGTGCGAGCCCCTTGGACGCATTTTTTAGCGTTGTTTTACCTTTGGCTCGCCCGGGCTTGTTGACGGCGGCTATCCTGAGTTTTGCGCATACGGTGGGTGAGTTTGGGGTTGTGCTGATGATAGGGGGCAATATACCGGATAAGACACGGGTGGTTTCCGTGCAAATCTACAATCATGTCGAGGCCTTGGAATACACGCAAGCGCACTACTTGTCCGCTATTTTATTAATGTTTGCTTTTGTGGTGCTCTTAGTGATGTACACTGTGTTGAAAGCACCTTTACAGGTACAACAGCGTTCATCATGAGCATAGCAAAGGCTATTGAATGCCGCTTCCGCTTGGATTACCCAAGGTTTAGCTTGGATGTAGACCAGCAATTGCCGGGCAGCGGTGTGACAGTGCTATTTGGTCATTCTGGTTCCGGCAAGACTACTTTGTTACGTTGTATTGCTGGCTTGGAAAAAGCGCAACAGGCTTTTCTAAAAGTCAATGATGAGGTTTGGGATGATTCCAAGCAAGGCATTCATCTGCCTGCACATAAGCGCCAAATAGCTTATGTGTTTCAGGAAGCGAGTTTATTTCCTCACTTGAGTGTACGCGGTAATTTGGACTATGGGCGTCAGCGGGTTAAGCGTGCCCAGCCAAATCAAATAAACACGGCTGCGTCATTATCAGCCATTATTGAATTATTGGGGATTGGTCATTTACTGGAACGTATGCCAGCTAAACTGTCGGGAGGTGAGCGTCAGCGTGTTGCTATTGCGCGCGCTTTGGCAGTAGCACCACAGCTATTACTTATGGACGAACCTTTGGCTGCTTTGGATATGCAGCGCAAACGGGAGATTTTGCCTTTTCTTATCCGCTTGCATCATGAATTGCAGATTCCGGTTTTATACATTACGCATTCGCCGCAAGAAGTGACACAGTTGGCTGATTACATCCTTTTGCTGGAGGCTGGCAAAGTGGTAACAGCAGGGACTTTGCAAGCTGTTTTGACTCGTATTGACTTGCCACTGGCACGAGGCAATCGTGCCGCCAGCGTGCTAGAAGTGATCGTAGAGGAGCATTGTACTGAAGATTGTTTGACATTGGTCAGCTTTGCGGGAGGACAATTGCGCTTACCCAGTCGGGGTACGTGGGCAATAGGCAGTCGTTTGCGTTTACGGATTTATGCCCGCGATGTTAGCTTGAGTTTGGAACGAGCCACTCAAAGCAGCATTTTGAATATATTGCCTGCCACGATTAGTGCTATGGCCGATGAGGGTGAAGGTAGAGTAGTTCTGCGCTTAGACTTGCAAGGCGTCGCCTTATTAGCTCATGTCACTCAGTTCTCACAAAAGCGACTGAATTTGCAAGTAGGGATGCCAGTATTTGCTCAAATTAAAGCAACCGCCGTTTTGTAAATTTAGGCTGATGAGCTAGCTTTAGCTAGCCTCTCTAAGTGTCAGACATTTAGAGAGGCTAGTTATTAGTGATATAGAAAGAAGTAGGCGAGAGTGGAAGGGGTAGGTTTATTGCCCCAATACCATGATTCCCATCATCGCTGGATCACGCCAAGTCGTATCGCTGCGGCTGAACCAAGCCATTTTTCCATCTCGTTCATTACCATTGTCATCATCATTCACATGAATATCAATGCCCAGTGTATGACCACGACGCGCTTGTACACCCAGTAAAGCCCAAGGAATATTTAATTCCAACACGTATTTACCATTCAAATGCTGGGTGCGGAAAGGAATGGGTACACGTTTGGAGTTAGGGCCAAAAATAGGCGTGCTGTCGCGCCAACGGTAGATAATGTGCATGTCATTAACACGATCATACTCACGACGACGGCTAGCATCCGGGTCAAGAAAGATTTCAATGCCATCATCTTCCCAAGCTTTGAAGGAGTCGCGTTTAAAGGCATCATCTGACACTGCAATACGCAAGTGTAACTTGTGCTGATCCCAACTGGCTTGCCAAATGGCTGCTAGGTCATGAATACCGTCAATTCGTCCCAATAGCACTTTGCGCAACTGGTAAGTGGACGCATTGGCTAATGGATCAGCAGGATTGTGAGCACGATGAGCTATGGCACGGCCAAAGGCGTATTGCTCTCGAGGAGGACTATTTAAAGCCGCCAGTATCGGCTCTAATTGAGCATCCGCCATATGATCAATCGGCTGTAATTGAGGTATTGCAGCAATTGTACCGCTAGCTCCGCTTGGACCCGCAGCGCCTTCAGTAGCTTCCATCGTACCGCGTTCTTCAGCCGTATTGGGTAAAGGTGAGGCAGTATCACCACTTAACCTTGCCAGCTCTTGTGTGCTCAATGGACGTGGTTTGTTGCGAGCCACGGTAGGGCTGTCACAACCCTGCCACCAGCAGGGATTGTTATGTATAAAACGGGTAATAGCAAGGTGTTTAGGCGCTTCATGATCGGGTTGAGTGATGTATTCCTTTGTACCGACATAACCAAAGCGCCCATAAAGGCGAGGTGATGAAAAGTGTACAAATGTTTTGCCACCAGCATCTTTCCAGCCTTGTAATAAGCGTTTGTAAATCGTTCCCATTTGTGGATGGCGATTGGCTTGAGCGAATAGTGGATTAGGGTGTTGGTTATCATTTTTAGTGCGATCATCAATCAGATGCTGTCCGCCCTCATAGGCCAGCAGGTCTACTCCAAAGTGTCGGGTAACTTTGCTTTGTTTCTTAATGAAAGCCAATACTTTAGGCAAAGCATGGCCATGTTTGGCATCTTGCATTACCTGAAAGATTTGATTGACATTACGTGCTTTGCGCAAGTCATTAATATCACCAGAAATATAAGGTGCTATAGCAAAGGCGTCCGTGTGTTTATAGGCATCTTGGAAAGACAGCATGATTTTAGTCATGTTTGAATTGCCAGTGAGACCCGCCATTAAGCGTATTAGCCTGTTTTTGCCACTAAAAGCTTGTTCGAAAATGTGGAATATTTCTACTGAGCGTAATGAATAAAACTTATAGCCCGCCACATGATCAACGGAGTCGAGCTTCATACGTTTACCCATTTTTTTCATGTAAGCATGTTGGCTAAAGATACCATTCCAAGTTTCATTGCTGTATTCAATGTAAACCTTGAGGTTGGGATCAAGGTGCTTATTCACGTAGTAAGCAAAGCGGCGTACATAGTCGTCATCAGCCGCATGGGGGATATTAAACCAAGCATCTGCATGAAGACGGTTTGCAAGTTCCACCATGATTTCCAGTGGTGCGCCGCGTACACCTTCAGCACCTCCCCAAGTCGCCTGTTCCACTAAAGGACGATCTTTCCAGTACCGAATAGGGTTGCGGGTAATGCCACTCATATTCATAAAGCGAATCACTTTGTAATCACGCATGAACTTGAGGTAATCCGGGTTAAAGATAATTTTGCTGTGGTGACGCTCGAAGTCCATATAATCTTTTTGCGGACACTGTGAAGCATTGCTGACCCGTCGGAACGGATTGCCAGCACATATGCCGCCTTGTGGTACGACATGAATATTGCGAATGTAGTTGTTTCGATTGGTTTCTTTAATTTCGAGCTTGACGTTGTATTCTTTATCAGGCCCCGGATCCAGTAAAATTACATCACGGCCAGGTTGCGACTCTACCAATTCGGCATCCAAGCCATATTCAATTTTGCCATCGCCTTCATACAAAACGATATAGTAGCCACGCGGAATAGTACGGGCAGGTATTTTGCTGAGCAAACGTGTACCTGCTTGTGCACCTGGTGCAATATAGCGAGGCCATCCGAGACGATCATAATCAACTCGCCCTTTGGTTAAAAAGGGCGCAGCCTCACGAAAGGGTAAAGCGGCCTTAAACAGATCAATGAAAGGAACACTAGAGTCAAACTCTAATACTTCATTGGTATTAGTACCCATCGGCGAACGGGCATTGTAAAAAGCCTCAGCCTGCGTAGGACAGGCAAATTGTAGGATGGTGAGTGAAAGAGCCAGAGACGCAATGACGCGACTACCCCCGAAGAATCGCATAATCATATGATTGATCCTGTGTTTCTTATTTATTCTTATTGTTTTTATTATTACGTTTAATATTGCCGTTTGGTGGCACTTTCCTGAAATAAAGCCGACGAATGAAAAAACTTATGGCGAAAGACGAGCCAGTATAGGTTCGTTCAGCTTAGTCTTACCTGAAAATACCAACGGCGATCTTTTAGAGTAAAACATGAATTATTGGTTCCTATTTTTATTAAAAAAACTAATTCTATCAATTTATTTTAATAATGGTAATCAATGAGCATACCTTGCTGCATGATTTGCTCAAAAGCCCCACTGATCTGTAATACATACATGAGCAAAGCAACGCCAATCAAAGCTACTATGGCGGCCAGCGCGATTTTAATAGCGCTATAAGGGCGTTCGCCTTGAGTACGGCCATTGCGTCCATTGACGACAAAGCGGTAAATTTTACCCTGATAACGAAACGCTGCTGACCATACGGGCAATAGTACATGTTTGAACGTCGTATCCGAATGGCGGGTATCCAATGTTTTGATTTGCTGTTGGTCGCCACCAATGTCTTCACGCACTGCTTGACGAATGCGTTGTTCCATTAACGCCTGCGCGTGCTGGAATCCCTCGTCTAAATCAACTTGATAGACTTCGCTTTGAAAACCACTCAGATAGGCACGCTTATAAGGTACAAGATTGCGTAAATCCCAAGGTTCAAGACGGTCTAGTATTTTTCGCGGAAGTGAACGACTTGCGCCGACTAAGACATCATCAAAGAATAAGCTGACTCGCCCAGAAGCCGGTGTCCAACGTATGCGAGGTACACTGACAACACGTTGCTGTGGACGACCATCTACCACCTGCGTGACGACTTGCCGTTCGTAATAAACAGTACCTCGTAGACCTTGATAATAGCTTTCCGTCTGACTGTCATAAGTCCAGTAAGGTACATAAACGCCCGTTAGTTTTTCATCACGTACTGCTTTGCTTTTCAGTGCAGAAGGGGCAAACCATAGCCCATTAATCCATTTATCAAAGTAAGCTTGAGCTTGCTTTTCATTAATATTGAAAGCCAATAAAGCTTTAGGTTGTAGCAGCCGCGCTTGTTCGGTGTCACTAACGACGGGCGTACCACAAAAAGGGCAATCACCTGCGTGTTGATTAGCTTGTAATTCAAACGTCGCGGAGCAATTAGGACATTTGATAAATTGTGTACTGTCTAAAGGCAGGTGCTTGGCGTGAGCGAGCGCTTGCAAGGCGTGATGGAAGTCATACTCTTTTATGGCAATGTCCAAATCCTCAATCGGATTGGTATAACCACAATAATCACACTGCAAGGTTTTCTGACTAGGTACGTAAAGCAAATCAGCGCCACATTGCTGACAAGGAAAGTGACGCTGGCTGGTCTGGTTGACTTGAAGAGTCGCTCTGTCTCCCGCTGGATTCATGTTGTGCGAGTCAAGCTGTACTTAAGGTTGCGGAATCGGCGGTGGTTGCAAAGGCGGCAGTAATGGTGCGACTTCGGCAACTTCTTGAGCTGCTTGCCAATCGAGCATACCAGCTTTCCACACAAGGGTGTCTGCGCTTAATTTACCTTGGGCAGCCATTTGCTTGAGTTCATTGACTGAATGTGGGCCGGTACTTTTTTGACCCATAGCCACATACCACAATGCTTCGGGGAGTGGTGGGGGAGCACTGGCAGGCGGGTCTTGTTGCGTAGAGGCGGTATTAAAAGCATCAGCCATTTTACCCGCCATTGCAATACCAACACCCATATCCAAACCGCTATTGCCGCCACTTTTACCTAAGCTTTCAGCAGTTTGGTATTTCAAGTATTGATCCAGATTGCCAATCACGCCCATGCCAGTACGTTTGTCTAGTGCTTCTTCTACAGCATCAGGCAAGGAAATGTTTTCTACCAAAATCTTGGTTAGTTCGAGTCCATAAGACTTAAACTCAGGTGCAATTTTGGTAGTTACAAATTCGCCTAATTGTTCGTAATTTGCGGCCATGTCGAGCACTGGAATACCGGACTGGGCAACAATCGTAGAAAAGCGTGTGACGATTAAATTGCGTAATTGGTCACTGATTTCGTCTACTACAAAATGACCATCAGTGCCCATAATTTCCAACATAAACTGGCGTACATCAGCAATCCGCATCGCATAAGTACCAAAGGTACGTAAGCGTACTGCGCCAAACTCATTATCACGCACTATAACTGGATTACGTGTACCCCATTTGAGATTGACAAACTGACGCATATTGAAAAAATAGACTTCAGCCTTGAACGGGCTATTAAAACCATGATCCCAATGTTGCAGTGTCGATAATAACGGCAGGTTGCGGGTTTCCAGTTCATATAAGCCCGGCTCCAGAATATCTGCAATCTGACCTTCGTTAACGAATACAGCCATTTGCGACTCACACACTGTCAGTTTGGCACCGTATTTGATTTCATTACCGTGACGACGGAAACGGTAGACCATGGTGTCATTGCTGCTATCGGTCCATTCGATAACATCAATGAATTCACCCATTAGTTTATCCCATAATCCCATTGTCTTGTCTCCTTATCGAGTCATCTCGTTGCCGCTTTGTGATTTAGCTGCGATCAATGCCTGACGTAATTCTTGTTCCATTGTTTTCAACTCACCTTCAGCTTTAGCACGCATCACTTTGCCTTCATCCGCAATGCGCAGTGAGTCTTGAATGGTATCAATCAGCGTGCGATTCGCTTTTTTGACCGACTCAATGTCAAATACACCACGTTCCATTTGTTTGCGCACTTCAGCATTGCCCATACGTAAAGTTTCGGCATTTTTCTCCAATAACTCATTAGTTAAGTCATTAGAGCGCTTCACGGCTTCAGCAGCATCACTCATGCGGAAAATAGTCACGGCTTGTGCTAATTGGTTTTTCCAAAGAGGAACCGTATTGACCAGTGTGGAATTAATTTTATTGATTAGGGTTTTGTCATTTTCCTGAACCAGACGAATACTGGGCAGGCTCTGCATTGCTACTTGACGGGTTAGACGTAAATCATGCACACGACGTTCTAAGTCATCACGCGCACTGCGTAAGTCACGCAGTGCTTGCGCCAGTACCATATCATCGCTATTTATTTCAGCCTGAGCCGCCATCGCAGGGATTTCTTCCATATCCAAGCGACGTAACTTTTCTTCGCCTGCTGCAATGTAAATTTCCAGCTTGTGGAAGAAATCCAGATTAGCATCATACAATTTGTCCAAAGTAACCACGTCGGTCAGCAATTGGGTTTTGTGATTTTCCAATTGATCAGTAATGGTATCAATTTGCTTGCGAACTTCTTCGTATTTGTCTAAGAATTTGACAACGGGTTTGGCTTGTCCGAGTAGCTTACGCCACCAGCTTAGTTTTTGATTGGGATCGAGCTGATCAATATCAAAGCCCTTAATGGCAGCTATCATATTGGTCAGTGAACCACCTGCTGCACCAATGTCTTTGTTTTTGACGCCATTGAGCATTTTTTCAGAGATAGTTGTCATTTGTTCTTGGGTTTTAGTACCAAAAAACATAATGCTGCTGCGGTCTTTAAGGTCTATTTCCTGAATAACGGATTCAATTTGCTGTTGTTCTTGAGGATCGGCGGCTTGGTAAGCAACAATGTCTTGTTGAATAACGGGAGCCGGTTTTATTTCGGTGCCAGGTACAACAACCATATCAGTGCTTGTGGCTGTTTGGGTCGCGGTGGTGTTCATGTAAATCTCCTGTTTAGTAAATACTGGATGTGTTTGGATCGGCTGACTTTTAATAAGGCTATAAGCTCGTTTAAGTGGCTAAAAAACCTTTTCCCGTTTTAGTTGTTGTTCCAACACAGAAATCTGCACATCCAGATCAAAGGTATTGTTTTCAAGCAGTTTGGTATGTTGTTCATTGAAAGTCTGCTCAATCGAGTCCAATACGCGATTAAAGTCGGTTTCCAGCGCCGCAGGCATAGCTTGCTGAGCATTTTGGCTACGTGCATAGCTTTCTGTGACCTTGCTGGCACCATCTAGATAGACTTTGAGGAATTTGCGAGCACTGGATAGTCGAGTAGGATTGGCTTCGATAGTCTCCAGTATTTCTCTCGCTTTGTGGGTAATACGATTCAGGCGAGCATTATAATCTTTGTTTTTAATGGCCTGACGTGCTTGATCAATGGCCTCAATACGAATTTCTGCTGCGTCCAATGCTTCCATGACTTCATCAACAGTGACACCGATGGAAATACCCGCAGCTTTGTCACGACGTGGATCAAGTCCGTAATACAGCGCAAAACCTAGAAAATTAGTGGCACCAATCAAGACAGCAGACAATAGGCCATAATCTCCACCTGTACCCAACCAGGCCAAGACACCTGTTGTCAGCGAAATAAACAAGGCTGCGACGGTTTTAAAGGGCGTGCGGGGCGCGCGCGCTATTTTGCGACGCTGATAGTCACGCTCTAGCCTGAAACCGTGGCGCGCAATGGTGGCTGCAACCATGTAGGCAGCAAACGCGCCTCCGGCTAATAAAGTTCCGTAAATTTCGCCATCCAGTAAGGCGGATATAGCAGCGATCAATAAAGGGAAAGGTAAAATATACAGCATGATACCGCGCATTTTACGACTGAGATTTTCACGCACCGGCGGCGCTGAGGAAGAATAACGACGCGCTTTAGACGTTTGTGGCTGGTTCAAGATAGCGTCTCTCCTTAGATCAAGCCAGATAAAGGGCTGCTTGTAAACTAATCAGTCCCAAAGTTGAGGCAAATAACAGAAAACCAATCGTTTTTTTCAAAGCGTTGTTCATGGTGAATGCACCTTAAGCAAGTATTCAATCCTGATTCAAACAGTGTATTTTTGTAATATGGGTATAGTTTATGGCAATACTAGGCAAACATGGAAATAACTACAAGCAAGATTCAGGTAGAATTGATAAAAAACTCACTGCAATTTCACCTCTTTATACCCGAACTATTCAATCCGCTTGAGCTATGGCGACAAGATTTTGGCTTTATGCCGCGTAGCCAAAGCTTGGCGCGTTTAGCGCAACGCCGACAGCGGAAACACTTACCCGTTCAAGGGATAGAGCGCACTTTACTGTATTTGTTGGGAGTCAATAGCCAAGTATCACTACCTTGGGCACAGTGGCGTTATGCGGTGCATGCTTCGGCCATGCCGACCAAAAGATTACCTTTATTATGTGCTGATCCAGTGAGTTTAAATGCGGAACTGGATCGAGTGACCTTGGCCGCGCAAAAACTTCAATTAAATGCGGATGAGGCTGCAAGGCTGATAGAGGATTTGAATGCTTTTTTGAAACAGGATGGTTGGGCGTTGGTCGCGGGGAGCGCCGAGCATTGGTATCTCTACAGTTTGGATGAATCTTTGCCGAAACGGTTACCGAAATGCACACCGCTGTCAGAAATGGGCAAGAGCAATATTTTTAATCATTTGCCACAATCAACAGACCGCTATTGGCAGCGACTAGTACAAGAATTGCAAATGTTATTACATAACCATACCGTGAATCAGCGACGTGCAGCAGCAGGCCATTTGCAGGTAAATAGTCTGTGGTTTTGGGGAGAAGACTCGGACTCTCTTGAACTAAGCGCTCCATCTCAATCTGCTTTTGATAAAACAGGCGATCTAAAATTGCCCAATAGCGTGATGGGCGGTGGTATCACCGGGCAGGTTTGTGCTCAGCATGCTCAAGCGCAATGGTATGAGGCTATTGATGTGACACAAGCACGCGATGTGTGTTGGGTTATTGCGGATGATTTGCGGGAAGCGGCTTTATTGGATCAGCCACAAGCTTGGCAAGCAGCCTTAACGCGGATGGAGGAAAAATGGTTAGGTGAAGTGTTGGCTGCTTGGGAGCAGGGGGCAAGTGTTTATTTGTATGATATGGCAGGCAATGCTTGGACGTGTTTACCACGGGCATGGTGGCAATTTTGGAAGCGAGATGTGGGAGAGTGGCTAGGATACATCAGACAGTAAATATGATTTGATAATTCCTGCCTGATGCTGTCTGTCAGATTAAGTTCTGTTTTCTATACATTAAAACGACAGTGCTATGTTTTTAATAGCTCAGAATATTGAAATTTTTATTTAATAGACGCGCCGCAACCTTGGCTGGATCGGCCACTTCTACACCTTTGATCAGAACACTTTCATCCTTGCCAATACTGGGTAGGTAAAGTGGACATAATTTGACATCCATGCCTTTGCTGATCAGTTGTTGCATGACTTGTTTTGGTGAAGCGTCCATGGCTTTGACCACCGGACTATCTGAATCCTTAAGTGCTAAGGTACCGGCTTTATCGCACAATACCATATTGACTTTTTTATTCAGTTTTTCAATGGTCATCATGGACAAGACCATCGACATCATTTGTGTTTGCGGTTCACCGCTGGTAATAATCACATTAAGACCATCCGCCTTGTTTTCGTCTGCAAAACAGGGCATTGTCAGGCTTGTCGCCAGCGCTAGCACCATAAAATTTTTTTTCATTGCCATAACCTCATCGTTTAACTATCAGATTAAATATCGAGAATAATTCTTATACTCAATTTATCACTGGTAAAAATTAAATTGCAAGCATTGCGGATATAATTTACAAGGTGATGATAAGTGTGTCACTGGCTCTGGAGGAAGAAGCGTGTATAGGGGCAGGGATAAATCTTGCCTTTGCTCCTATCAATAAGGTTAAGTGTTTGAATTTATGTAGTTTACAATATAGAGACCGCTTTTACATGCAGAACCAGATTATCCATCCGGTAGGGGGTTAGTCTCATCTTAAAGCGAGGAAAAAAGATCGTGAACAAGGATAAAATAAAAGCGGCTTATAAGGAATCGAAAAATATCTATGATGATGTATTAACACATAAAGGGCTTTTATCAAAAATTTACATAAATTTTTTTTGGGGTGTAGATGATTTGGTAATTGCTGAGAAGATACTATCATGGATACCTGATGATTTTAGTGGTCAACTGTTAGATGTTCCAGTTGGAACGGGCGTGTTTACCCATAAGAAATATCAAAAAATAGAAAACGCAAAAATTGTTGGGTTGGATTATTCAAATGATATGCTGGAAAAAGCAGAAATACGATTTAAGGATATAAAAAATATTGAATTAATACAAGGTGATGTTGGAAGTCTTCAATTTGAAGATAATAGTTTTGATATAGTGCTGTCAATGAATGGTTTTCATGTTTTCCCGGATAAAAAAATGGCATTTTCTGAAGTATTTCGTGTATTAAAGCCTGATGGAAAATTTATTGGTTGTTTTTATATCCAAAAGGAAAAACTATTAACTGATATTGTTGTTAATATGATCTTGAAGAGAAAGGGCTGGTTTTCCTCTGATCAATTAACAAAAGATGAAGTTATTACAGTATTAAATAAACAATACAAAAAAGTGCGAGTTGAAAATAAAAATGCAATGATATGGTTCAATTGTGAGAACAAACATCTAACAAGTCCTCACTCATGGGTGAGATAAGCGTCTGATTTAAAGCAACTGGTGCGTATTTGTTTAATGTCTTCAGACCAGTCATTTTGCACTGTCACTGTCCTGATGTCTTGCCATGTCAAAATGGCGTTGCACCTGTCTAGGATGCGCGCTGTTGTACAGAATAAGTCGTTTGCTTTGGTAAAGAACTAGCAAATTTCACCAAGAATCAGCCTGATTTTCACCATGCTGTACTATAGTTTTAAGAAATGAAAACTGATCCTGTTTTAAGGAGGGCGTGATATGTGTAGTAATTCCGCAGGTTTAACCTTTAGCATGATTGTATTCGGTATGTTGCTGTCCGTCACTGTTGGAGCAGTGTCATTATCAACCGAAATATTGGTTCCTAGGTATGAGGCCGGAGAGGATGTTTCCATGCGTAATTTCGAGGGTGCTGATCTGACCTTGGCAAATTTTAGTCTCAGTAACGCCAGCGGTTCTTCATTCCTGAATGCTCGGCTAGATTATGCCAATTTGAGCTTGGCAAATTTTCAGAACACTAATTTAACCAATACCAGTTTCAAATGGGCACTGATCGAATATACCGATTTTACCGGCGCAGAAGGACTGACAGCAGAGCAGCTTCAGGAAGCCTGCCTCACCCATCCAGAGCAGGAAGAAAAATTGGGCGTGGCAGATTTTAATGCGGCTGATTATCGTATGCCTGCTGCGTGTAGACTGTGGGAGCATGTTCCGCGTGGTTGAGAAAATCGCCGTGAATATCCTGTAAGTATCCAATTCAGCAGGGTGCGGTACGCCGCACCGCTGATCTGGGTCGCTAGTTTTACAACAGTTTTACAATTTACCCAAATTTTAGTCCTACAAAAAAGCCTGCAACCCCGCTTACACCCTTGGAGGTAATTTGTGATAGGCGTTGGGTAAGAAAATCTACAAAACTACGCGCATATTCGGTTGCTTGTGTCGCTGAATTTTGCAAGGCTACATCGGATAGCTGCGTCATGCCGTAGTATTCAGTCACAAAAAGTGCCACGATGGCGGCGCCTGCTAGAAATAGACCAATTTTTAATATCTTTTTAATAAAGAAACCAACTGCTAAGCCAATCACAAAAGGCGCAGCGACATTGGGTATTAGAAAAGCACCAGAAAGCCAATCTGGCTGCGTGACATAATCAGGTGGATTATTGGGGGTAATGGTGTACCAATTACCCTGTTGCGAGAGATCATTGCCCATGTGTTTATTATCCTTATTAAAATTTTAATATATTAGAAGCGGCGCAAAGCTCGGTATTTAGGTGCTTCTGCTGCGGGTTGAGTAATATACTCTTTTACGCCCCAACTGCCAAAAAAGGCCGGTGCGCGGGGGGATGAAAAAGCAACAAATAGTCGACCACCAGCCTTTTTAAAACCATTCAATAGCTCAATATAAGCCTTTTCCATACGCGGATCACGATTAGCCGCAATGAGCAATGGATTGGGATGTTGTTTTTTGGATTTTGTGCCGTAGTGCACTAAATGTTGGCCACCTTCATAAGCCACCATGCCTACACCGTAAGTTTCCAGAAAACGTTGATGTTGGTTGAGAATACGTAAGGTTTGTTGTACAGAGTAGTAGTGGTTGGCATAAATCATGTCAAAAACATCGTCTACACTACGTGCCCGCATGAGTTGGTCTTGTGGCGCGTAGAAATAAGGTGCTATGGCAAAGTAGTCAGTCGTTTCGTAGACATTGGATGATTTCAAGATTAAAGGAGTTACGCTTGGGTTACCAGACCAGCCGCCTAAAACACGTAATAAACGTCGCCGGTCATTATCAAAAACTTGATTCCAAATATGAAATACATCCTTGCTACGTTTGGCATAATACTTCAAACCTGCTCGTACGGGGTCGCTATCCAGCCGCTCGCGCAAACCCATTTGCTGTACATATTTTGCTTGGGAGAATACGCTATTCCAAGCTTCATTGGTGTATTCAATATAAGCGCGTAGGTGAGGGCGCAGATGGTCTTTAACATACTGTGCCGAACGACGAATATAATCATCATCCGCTGCATGCGGCATATTGAACCAAGGATCGGCATTCAAAGTATTGGCTAGTTTGACCATAATCTCCAAGGGAACACCCCGCTCACCTTCACGGCCTCCCCAGGTCGCTTCTTGCAAGTGTGGCCGTTGTGCCCACGAGCGAATAGGATTGCGTGTAATACCTGACATAGGCATAAAGCGAATAGTTGGAAATTCCCGCATGAAATTCAGGTAATCAGGATTGAATACGATGTCCTGACTATGACTTTCAAACGCTAGGAATTGTGCTCCAGCGCATTGATTAGCTGTGTCAACGCGACGAAAAGGATTATTTGCGCAAATGCCACCGGGCAGGGTAATGCGAATATTACGTACTGGATTAGCCGGGTCGGATTTAACAATAACTAAGCCCGCAGACAGTTCGCCATTTGCATCCGGGCGCAGGCTGATAATGTCTCGCCCGGGGGTTCTTTTTAGCAAAACAGCACTTTCTTGATAAGTAATGCTGCCATTGCCGTCATAGCGAACGGTATAGTGTCCATTAGGTAGTGCCTCGGCAGGTATCCAGCGCAGGAACCAAGTACCCGCTTGCCCACCGCCTAGGTTTTTGACCCAACCATTAGCATCATAGACAACATGACCTTTGGTGAATTCTTTGTTTTCCCTGAAAGGTTCTGCGGTACGAAACAGGTCTACGAATGGTAGGCTGGAGTCAAAATGAACTGCTTCATTGGTATTCATGCCAACAAAGCGACTCGCGGCCATTATAGGCGTGCTGCTTAATAAACAGAGCAAAGCCCCAAATACGGTAATTTTTAAGGTCATTTTTTTCATGATTCACTACTGACTTATAGGAAGTTAAGCATTATGGCAAATAAAACAACATTTTTTCATTAGCTCATCACAAAAAAATCCTGATGCCCCTATTAACACAGGCACAAAGGCACGCAAGCGCCGAGCCTAATCAATGCCCTTGCTGTCGACAATTTTCTGCTAAAGTCTCTCCAAGCTTGCTGTAATGCGATAATCAGTCGTTTTGGCGAATGTTGCACTGCTGCATTGTCGACAATTGATTAAAAATAGACTACTTTTCAGTGGAAATACATAGCCTGCTCATTTTATTATGCAGACTTTCATAGTCGCGGGTGTAAAGGAGCATCATGAGTACAAATCACTTTGATGTAATGTTGGTAGGCGCTGGTATCATGAGTGCAACGCTGGGTACTCTGCTAAAAAAGCTGGCTCCAGAGCTGAGAATCTGCATGGTAGAGCGCTTGGAGGGTGTTGCTTTGGAAAGTACCAGTGGTTGGAATAATGCTGGTACGGGGCATGCTGCTTATTGCGAATTGAATTACACCCCGGAGCGGCCTGACGGTAGTATTAATATCGATAAGGCTTTGGCAATTAATACATCTTTTGAAGTATCTCTCCAGTTCTGGTCATCGTTAATCAATCAAGGTGATTTGCCTGATGCGGCTAGCTTTATTCATCCCGTACCGCATGTGAGCTTTGTATGGGGGGCGGATAATGTTGCCTTTTTGCGTAAACGCTATGCTGCCATGCAGCAAAGTCATTTGTTTGCAGATATGGAGTACAGCGAGGATCATGCGGTTCTATCAGAATGGGTGCCATTGATCATGGCAGGGCGTGATCCATCCGAGCCCATCGCAGGAACGCGGGTTGCTTATGGCTCAGACGTGAATTTTGGGGCACTGGCACGTCATTTGGTTAACTACCTTGATCAGCATGATGATTTTGAGCTGTTACTCAACCACGAAGTTAAATTTATTGACAGGCTAGAGGACAAAAGCTGGCAATTGACCATACGTGATTTAAACACTGCGGGACCAGCTAATACGCAACTGACGGCTGATTTTGTCTTTTTGGGGGCAGGTGGCGGTACATTACCCTTATTACAATTGTCGAACATTCCAGAAGGTCATGGCTATGGTGGTTTTCCAGTGAGTGGGCGATGGTTAGTTTGCCGTGATCCTGACATTGTGGAAAAACACCATGCTAAAGTCTATGGTAAGGCTAGTATTGGTGCGCCGCCTATGTCGGTTCCTCATTTGGATACGCGGGTAATTGATGGTGAGCATGCTTTATTGTTTGGCCCTTTTGCTGGATTTACTACCAAATTCTTAAAAGAAGGGCAGTTAATTGATTTATTGGAGACAGTGCATCTAGACAATTTGTTACCCATGCTCAAAGTGGGCGTGACGAATATTGATTTGATTCGTTATCTGATAACTGAGGTGCTACATACTCATGGTTCGCGTATTAAGTCGCTGCGAGGTTATTATCCAGAAGTCAATAAAGCTCAATGGTCTTTAAAAACAGCCGGACAGCGGGTGCAAGTTATTAAGAAAGACCCTGCCACTGTCGGAAAGCTGGAGTTTGGTACAGAGGTAGTCGCTGCTGCGGATGGTAGTTTGGCGGCTCTATTGGGTGCATCGCCCGGTGCATCGGTTTCAGTTACCGCCATGTTGCATATTTTAGAGCGTTGTTTTGCGGAGCGTATGGCTTCTGCGGAATGGCAGGCAACTATGCAGCAACTCATTCCTTCTTATGGTCAGTCATTATTGGATAATGCTGAGTTATTAGCCAGTGTGCGAGCTCATAATTTGTCTACTTTAGGCTTACAGGAAAAAGCAGATTTGCATGACAGACAGGCACGAATAGCTGTATAACTAGCCAGTAATTTAATAATAATATAATAATTTTCTAATATGTTGGACATTTGTGGAAAGCATTGCTGAGTGCTCACTTGAATTAGCTTAGGCAATGCTTTTTTATTGCCAGATGTTTCAATGTCTTACTTCTATTCTCTATAAAAAATAATGATGATAAAACGATTTATCCAGAAAATGCCAATTATTGAATTTTATTGATTGTCGACAATGTTTGAGTCAAGTAGTATTCCTACAGTGTAAATGCTTGTCGATGCAGACGTTGTAATACACTTTTTTGAAACTTATTAATTGAGGACTGTTACCTATGACTCGTGATGAACAAATTGCAGCATTGAAAAAAGATTGGGCAGAAAATCCGCGCTGGGCAAATGTTAAGCGTGGTTATAGTGCAGAAGACGTTGTGCGTCTACGCGGTTCGCTGCAACCTGAGTATACACTGGCCAAGCGCGGCGCAGAAAAATTGTGGAAGTTGGTGAATGGTGAAGCCAAGAAAGGCTATGTAAATGCTTTCGGTGCTATTACAGCCGGTCAAGCCATGCAGCAAGCTAAAGCTGGCTTGGAAGCTGTTTATTTATCTGGCTGGCAAGTAGCAGCAGACGGCAATACCTCTGAAACGATGTACCCTGATCAATCTTTGTATGCTTACAATTCGGTGCCCACAATGGTGCGTCGCATTAATAATACTTTCCAGCGTGCTGATGAAATACAGTGGTCCAGAGGCACGAATCCTAGCGATGATGACTTTATTGACTATTTCCTACCGATTGTGGCAGATGCTGAGGCAGGATTTGGTGGTGTGCTGAATGCGTTTGAATTAATGAAAAACATGATTGCAGCCGGTGCTGCGGGGGTGCATTTTGAAGATCAGTTGGCCGCCGTAAAGAAATGCGGTCATATGGGGGGTAAAGTTTTAGTTCCCACCAATGAAGCCGTTGAAAAACTGATTGCTGCTCGTTTTGCGGCTGATGTTATGGGTGTGCCTACCATTGTATTGGCGCGTACTGATGCTGAAGCTGCTAATCTGATTACCTCGGATTATGATGCCAATGATAAGCCCTTCCTGACAGGTGAACGTACTTCTGAAGGCTTTTTCCGTGTCAAGAACGGTTTGGAGCAGGCCATTAGTCGTGGTGTGGCTTATGCACCTTATGCTGATTTGGTTTGGTGTGAAACCGGTACGCCTGATTTAGGTTTTGCCCGCGAATTTGCGCAAGCGGTACAGGCTGCTTGCCCAGGTCAATTGTTATCTTATAACTGCTCACCTTCTTTTAACTGGAAGAAGAATCTGGATGATGTCACTATTGCCAGCTTCCAAGATGAACTGTCTGCACTGGGTTATAAGTATCAGTTCATTACCTTGGCAGGTATTCATGTCAATTGGTATAACACCTTCCAGTTTGCGCATAATTATGCTCGTGGTGAAGGCATGAAGCACTATGTTGAAATGGTGCAAGAACCTGAGTTTGCTGCTCGTGAAAAGGGTTACACCTTTGTTTCTCACCAACAAGAAGTGGGCGCAGGTTACTTTGATGATGTCACTACCGTGATTCAAGGTGGTGCTTCTTCTGTCACTGCTTTGACGGGTTCAACTGAAGAAGAGCAATTCCATTAAGATTGAGTATTTCTTGTCGGGGCGAAGCTATTTGTTCGCCCTGTTTTGTAGGGTACAGGAGATTCACATGAACGATTTTAAAACGGCTGATTTACTGGATGCGCATGAAGACAAGCCTTTGCAGGTTGTCCAGCCTGGCTTTCAAAATTACGGTGGTAAGGCCAAATTTTCAGGCGAAATCGTTACGATCAAAATTCACGAAGATAATTCACTGGTGCGCGAGTTAATGGCCGAAAATGGCCAGGGCAAAGTATTGGTGGTTGATGGTGGAGGGTCGACTCGTTGCGCTTTGCTAGGCGATATGTTAGCGGAAAAAGGGGTTAACAATGCTTGGTCAGGCTTGCTTATCTATGGTTTGATCCGCGATTCTGTCGACATTGCTCAGATGAATATAGGGGTGAAGGCGCTGGGTACTTTGCCACTCAAAAGTGTCAAACGTGGTGTAGGTTTACGCAATACGATTGTGCATTTTTATGATGTTACCTTTACACCCGGGCATTACCTCTACTCTGACGAGGACGGGATTATTGTTTCCCCTGTGCCTTTATTAGGCGAAGGGGTTGCAGATGCAGAGACAACTGGCTGAATTGTCGATGCTGGTCTAGCTAGACTAATAGTCGAAATAGCAAACAGGCATGGTATGTAATTACACAATACGCTAAGATGCTCGCTGCATAATAAGTTGACTGAAATAGCTATAGGGGCTTTATCCATGAAATTTTTGTCAGGTTTGTTGTTTGTGCTTATTTTAGGTTTGGCAGGCTGCGGTGGCGGTGGTTCCGGTGTTAACAGTGAGGCACCCAAAACGCCTGCCTCGGTTTCCTCGGCCAGTGAGCAAACAACAGCGCAAGTTAGCAACCGTACAACAGAAACCACATCAGGAGATAAAACTGTGTCTGGAAATCCCAAAGTTTTGCTTGAAACTAGTAAGGGTAATATTACACTGACGTTGGATGCTGAAAAAGCACCACTGACAGTGGCAAACTTTTTGTCTTATGTTCGTGAAGGCTTTTACGATGGCACGACTTTTCATCGCGTTATTCCGGGCTTTATGATTCAAGGTGGCGGCATGGATGCTGAGATGAAAGAAAAGCAAACCAAAGCGCCGATTCAAAATGAAGCCAATAATGGTTTGTTAAATGTCATCGGTTCTATTGCGATGGCGCGTACTTCAGCTCCCCATTCAGCCAGCTCACAATTTTTTATTAATGTGGCCGACAATGCTTTCCTGGATTTTAAAAATGAGTCTATGCAAGGCTGGGGTTATGCTGTATTTGGCAAAGTGACCGATGGTATGGATGTAGTGAATGCGATTGTGGCAGTACCGACTACCAATAAGAAAGGACATCAAAATGTTCCTGTTGATGCAGTCACTATTACCAAGGCTTCTGTTGTCGAATAAACAACAGTCTGGCTAGTCGACAAAAAAGTTTATAAAAAAGTGGCTTTAAGCCACTTTTTTTATGGGTAAAATTTGTGTCTTAATCTTTATAAACTGCCTCCAATAGAACCCGAACAAAAAAAGAACCATTTTATTGTGATGGAAAGCTGCTAGAATGCCTGCTTCCTCAAACCAAGCTTAGCTGCATAAATCACATGGATAAGTACATCCGCGTACGTGGTGCGCGTACTCATAATTTAAAGAATATAAATCTTGATTTACCGCGTGATCAGTTGATTGTGATGACGGGTTTGTCTGGTTCGGGTAAGTCGTCTTTGGCATTTGATACTATTTTTGCCGAAGGGCAGCGGCGTTATGTCGAATCCTTGTCGGCTTATGCGCGGCAGTTTTTGTCCATGATGGAAAAGCCGGATATTGATCATATTGAAGGCTTATCCCCCGCCATTTCTATTGAGCAAAAAACTACGTCTCATAATCCACGCTCTACCGTCGGTACAATCACCGAGATTTATGATTACTTGCGTTTATTATATGCGCGTGCCGGTGTGCCGCGTTGCCCTAAGCATCAGATGGATTTGCAAGTGCAAACGGTGAGCCAAATGGTGGATCAGGTTTTGGCGCTACCAGAAAGTAGCAAACTCATGTTATTAGCGCCGGTCGTGCGTGAGCGTAAAGGTGAGCATGTGCAATTGTTTGAGTCGTTTAAGGCACAGGGCTATTTGCGAGTACGTGTCAATGGGCTGGTGTATGAATTGGATGAAGTGCCTAAGCTGGCGTTGCGCAAAAAGCATACGATTGAAGTGGTGGTGGATCGCTTTAAAGTGCGCAAGGATATGCAATTACGCTTAGCGGAGTCCTTTGAAACGACGCTGAAATTGGCCAATGGTTTGGCGGTGATTGCGCCGATGGAGGGTGCAGGCGAAGAAATTACTTTTTCAGCCAATTATGCCTGTCCACATTGTGGCTGGTCTTTGCCTGAGCTGGAGCCGCGTTTATTTTCCTTTAACGCACCAGCGGGAGCTTGTCCCACTTGTGATGGTTTAGGAGTGGAGCAGTATTTTGATCCACAACGGGTCATCCAGCATCCACACTTGAGTTTAGCGGATGGTGCAGTGCGCGGTTGGGATACACGCAATGCTTACTATTTTCAAATGCTGACCTCCTTGGCGGATCATTTTGAGTTTAATGTGAATGTACCTTGGGAGAAATTACCCGTTTCTGTGCAAAGCTTGATTCTGGATGGCAGTGGTAGCGAAAAGCTGAATTTCACTTATGTCGGCTCAAAAGGGCAGGTATATCAGCGTTCGCACGCCTTTGAAGGTGTGATGAATAATCTCAAGCGTCGCTATCGGGAGACGGATTCCAATAGGGTACGCGAGGAGTTATCAAAATATTTAGCTTCCCGCCCGTGTCCGGCTTGCTCTGGAACGCGCCTGAATGAGCAAGCGCGTCATGTATTTGTGGCTGGGCGTAATTTGCCAGAGATTACCCACATGGCAATTGGCGAAAGCCATAACTTATTTAATACACTGGAATTATCGGGCAAGCAGGGCAAGATTGCTGAGAAAATCTTGCGTGAGATTAGCTTGCGGCTGGAGTTTTTGGTCAATGTAGGTTTGGATTACCTCACTTTAAGTCGCAGTGCAGAAACCTTATCTGGTGGCGAGGCACAGCGTATTCGTTTGGCTTCCCAAATTGGTGCAGGTTTGGTGGGGGTTATGTATGTCTTGGATGAGCCATCGATTGGTTTGCATCAGCGTGATAATGACCGCTTGTTAAAAACACTGTTTCATTTGCGTGATTTGGGTAATACGGTCATTGTGGTCGAGCATGATGAAGATGCGATTCGTTCAGCGGATCATGTGGTGGATATTGGTCCGGGTGCGGGGGTGCATGGCGGTATGATTATTGCCGAAGGTACACCCGCAGCGCTTGCTGCTAATCTTGAGTCCATCACAGGGCAGTTTTTATCTGGCAAACGAGCTATAGCGATTCCTAAGCAGCGTGTGCCGGTAGATCGAAAGCGCATGATCAAGCTTAAAGGGGCTAGTGGCAATAATTTGCGTAATGTGAATGTGGACATTCCGCTGGGTTTGTTGACCTGTGTGACGGGTGTGTCTGGTTCGGGTAAATCGACGCTGATTAATCGCACTTTATATCCTTATGTAGCGCGTTATTTGTACGATAGCGCGTTGGATGCAGCACCCGTGAAAATGCTTACGGGTCTGGAGCAGATTGATAAAATTATTGATATTGACCAAAGCCCCATTGGTCGCACGCCACGCTCCAATCCAGCCACTTATACGGGGGTATTTACACCGATTCGTGAGCTATTTGCTGCAACCCAAGAAGCACGCTCACGCGGTTATCAGCCGGGGCGCTTTTCCTTTAATGTTAAAGGCGGGCGTTGTGAGGCTTGTGCGGGTGATGGCGTGATTAAGGTGGAAATGCACTTCTTGCCGGATGTATATGTCACTTGTGAAGTATGCGAGGGCAAGCGGTATAACCGTGAAACTTTAGATGTACGTTATAAAGGCAAGAATATTAGTGAAGTGCTGGAAATGACGGTGGAGGGTGCCTGTGAGTTTTTTGCGGCTGTACCGTCGATTCATGGCAAGTTGCAAACCCTAATGGATGTGGGCTTGTCTTATATTACCTTAGGACAAAATGCGACTACGCTTTCCGGTGGTGAAGCACAGCGGATTAAGCTGGCGAAGGAGCTATCCAAACGCAGCACCGGCAAGACTTTATACATTCTTGATGAGCCAACGACTGGCTTGCATTTTCATGATGTTGATCAATTACTGAAAGTGCTACACCATTTGCGTGATGGTGGTAATACTGTCGTGGTGATTGAGCATAATCTGGACGTGATTAAAACAGCCGATTGGATTATAGACCTAGGGCCAGAAGGTGGTAGTCGCGGTGGTGAGATTATTGCGGTAGGCACACCGGAGCAAGTGGCAAAGCAGCAAGGATCGTTTACCGGGGCGTTTTTACAGCGGATGTTGTGAGTAAAAGTACAATCGTAATTTGCGCTTATAAGATGTCAATGCTAAATGAGCAAGTAATTAGCTTGCCTTCCAGCCAGTATTCGGCGTAAAGTACCCCACCCGTTTTAATGATCCCTCCATCCCGATATTTTCAGGCCTTGCCATGACAAAAGAAACTAGTTCCTCCTTAGCGACCCGTTTTGATGAGTTTTCTCTGGCTGCTCCTATTTTGAAAGCTGTCCAGAGCGTCGGTTATGAGTCCCCTTCACCGATTCAGGCCGCAAGTATTCCGTTGTTGTTGGAAGGGCGTGATCTGTTGGGACAGGCACAAACCGGCACAGGTAAAACAGCCGCATTTGCCTTACCCTTGCTGAGTCGCATTGACTTAAAAAAGTTACAAGTACAATTATTAGTATTAACACCGACCCGTGAGTTGGCGATTCAGGTGGCTGAAGCAATGCAAACTTATGCGCGCTACTTGCCCGATTTTCATGTGTTACCTGTTTATGGTGGACAGGGCATGGGGCAGCAATTGCGCCAATTAAGTCGGGGTGTGCATGTGGTGGTAGGAACGCCAGGACGTATTCTGGATCATCTGGGGCGCAAGACACTGGATTTGAGCGGTTTGCAAGCAGTTGTGCTGGATGAAGCAGATGAAATGCTGCGTATGGGTTTTATTGATGACGTGGACGAAATCCTTAGCCACACACCCGCAGGTCGTCAGGTTGCATTATTTTCAGCGACCATGCCTGCGCCGATTCGCCGTATTGCTATGCGCCATTTGAATGATCCGGCAGAAATCAAAATAGCATCAAAAACCTCTACGGTTGAAGCCATTAGCCAGCGTTATTGGCAGGTCATGCGTGGGGTAGACAAGCTAGAAGCATTGACCCGTATTTTGGAAGTCTTGAACTTTGATGCCATGATTATCTTTGTGCGTACCAAGGTACAAACTGAAGAGCTAGCCGAAAAACTGGAAGCGCGGGGTTATGCCAGTGCGGCTTTAAATGGTGATCTGAATCAGCAGCAACGTGAGCGTACGGTTGAGCGCCTGAAAGAAGCTAAGCTGGATATTGTTATTGCCACCGATGTGGCTGCGCGTGGCTTGGATGTGCCGCGTATTAGCCATGTTTTTAACTATGATATTCCCAGCGATACAGAGTCTTATGTACACCGTATTGGACGCACGGGACGGGCAGGGCGCACGGGTGAAGCTATTTTGTTTGTTGCACCGCGTGAACGGCGTATGTTGAATGCGATTGAGCAGGCAACCAAACAGAAAATTACACCAATGCAATTACCCACCCGCAATGAAATTGCCGGGCGGCGCATTGAGTTATTCCGGCGTCAATTGCAGGAAACTTTGGAGACTCAGGATTTGTCTTTCTTCCGTAATTTGGTGCAAGACTTCCGGCAAGAATTTAGTTTGCAAATGGACGATATTGCTGGAGCCTTGGCTTGGCTGGTACAACAAGAGCAACCCTTGCAGCCGGATATTGAAGATCTTCCCGAAGAAGACATACGCCCTGCGCGCAGCAAAGCAGCCCAAGGAGAACGCAGGCGCGCGCGCGGTCGTGAAGAGAGGCAGGAACCGCCGGTTGACTTGGATATGAAGCGTTTCCGTATCGAAGTAGGGCGGCAACAGGGTGTGCAAGCAAAAAATATTGTCGGTGCAATCGCTAATGAAATCGGTTTAGACAGTGAGTTTATTGGCAATATCAGCATACGTGATGACCATACTCTAGTGGATTTACCGGATGGCATGCCCAAAGATGTCTTCAATCATTTGAAGACGGTACGTGTGTGTGGACGTGCGTTGGCTATTTCGGCCTACAAAGCATATAAACCAGCAGGCAAAGCAGCCGCAGGTCGATCAGCTAAAAAATCAAAATCATCAAAAGATGTTGCGTCCGCTAATAAAAGCAGAGGGTCTGGAAAGGTGAGTGGCAAAGGTGGCGGCCATGCTGCTAGGGGCAAGTCGAAAGCAGGTGCTCCAGCTACCAAGGCAGTTAAAAAGCGGAGCGCAGGCCGCGAACGCGGATAAACCACTATGGCGCAGCAAGTCATAAAGCGGCAGGGTTGATGCGTTGGACGTGGCTTAGCCTGGCCCAGCGCCAGCAACCACGCAATAAACACCCGCAGCACATGAAGTAACCCTGCGAAGTGAACAAATTCAACTTGCCCAAAGACAGTTTTTTGCCATAGAATAGCGACTGCTTCAGTCGGCTAAATAGGCATAGCTTGAGTGCCTAAAAATAGTAATATGCTTAAATTAATAAGCCCGCCAGGAGCAGGACAGCAAAAAGGCGGGCTGACTACGTTTGTGACATGCCCTGTCACGGTTCCTGATGAAACTGTTGTGTCAACATGTTCAAATCAAATCTATTAAGTCAAAAATGCAAAACCGACTAGCTTGTAGAACAAGTATTGCTTAATAATACTAATGATAATGATTCTTATTTTTATTGCAAGCTTTATTATGAATATTGTTGAAAAATTCAGCACGCAAACAGTTTAATGACTACCTAGCGGAGTGGGTTTCGGTTTGCAAACAGATTATTACGTGGTGGAGATGCCAGAGGGTGTACAGGGGATAAAGGTATGATCTTGGTATTAGGCGGTGCCGGTTATATTGGTAGCCATATGGTTGATCGTTTGCTGAAGCAGGGCGAAGCGGTTGTTGTAGTGGATTCCTTAGTTACAGGCTTTCGCCAAGCAGTTCCGGCAGGTGTCGCGTTTGAACAAGGTGATTTACGTGATGCGAATTTTCTGGACAAGGTGTTTAGCCAATACGCTATTCAAGCGGTCTATCACTTTGCAGCTAGCTCCTTAGTCGGTGAGAGTGTCATTCACCCCCTGAAGTATTACGATAATAATGTGGTGGGAACCTTGCGTTTATTAGAGGCAATGCGTGAGCATCAAGTGAAAAAAATCGTATTTTCCTCTACGGCTGCTGTCTATGGTGAACCAGATGTTGTGCCTATTAGCGAACAGCAATGCAAGCAGCCAAGTAATACTTATGGGCAAACTAAGTTGGCGGTGGAGGATATGTTGAAATGGGCTGATCAGGCGCATGGTATTCGGAGTGTTTGCTTGCGTTATTTCAATGTGGCAGGTGCCGCCCCGGGTGGGCATATTGGTGAGGCGCATGATCCAGAGACTCATCTTATTCCTAATGTGATTAAAGCCGCCCAAGGTCAGAAAGCGCTAACCGTGTTTGGTGATGATTACCCCACACCGGATGGTACTTGCCTTCGTGATTATATTCATGTGGTAGATTTAGTTGTTGCCCATGAGCAAGCCATGCACTATCTCAATCATGGCGGTCAGACAGATGTATTTAATCTGGGGAATGGGGATGGCTTTAGCGTCAAACAAATCATTGAAGCTACTGAAATTGTGCTAGGCAAATCCATTCCTTATACGATTCAAGCCCGCCGTGCTGGTGATCCTGCGATATTGGTGGCTGATGCCAGCAAAGCGCGTGATGTCTTAGGCTGGACGCCGCATTACACCGCGATTAAAGACATTATTGCAACAGCTTGGCGCTGGCATGAGTCACACCCACAAGCTTATGGTTTATAGAAATCTCCCTTGGCTACACTTGGTTTGGCTGAGGGAATTAAAGTCCGGGCAAATCAAAGCGCTATCTACACACTACCCAAGGTGTGTAGCGTCATGCTTTGGCTAGGAAGAATTATTATTTTTTATGCTTGCCCTGCGCCCGCTGAGAGGATCGTTTTCCCACTAGACACTGCAACTTTAGAGGCGCCGACCGCGCCTCCACTAGAGGGTGGTTTTCTGTTAGTTAGGCTCGTTTCTCACGTTGATGTCCCTTTTCATCACGTAGTCGAATACTATCCAAGTGTTCCCCTGTAATGGTATAGGCCTGTGCAAAGCCTGCTACATAGTTGCCAAGTTTTGGGTGCAGCCGAAATAGGTGGAAGTCAGTATAGTCGCTGAGCATTTCCATAAGATTACCAAAGCGCTCGCCAAACTTTGTCATAATGTTCTGAAACTGTTCACTGCCACGCGCTATTTCAGTTGCTTCACACTGCAAGGTAACGCGTTGACGTGCAAACAAATTGCGTGCTTCGTCTTCATTTTGAATAAATAGAATACTGCATTGTGGATTGGCAAGCAGATTGCCAGTATGGGCAGCTAAATCGCTAATATAGATATAGTAATCACCCGTTTCCTCCACGTAAGGTGCATAACTGGCTTCTGGTAGACCATTATTATCGCAAGTTGCCATTAACAGGCTTTCAAACGCCTGCGGAAGTTCACGGAATTCACCCAATTCTTTACTCAAATCGTGTTTTTTACTCATGCTGCAAGATGTCCTGTATCCAAACTTAATAAAATAACCCACCTTGGCAGTTATAGACTTCCAAAGTGGACTGCATGCCTTGTTTAATCCCTTAGTTTAATCGCTTAATGCTTGCTTTAAAAGTCCCAGTTCAGACCCACACGGCAGTACCTACCTGTTAGACTGAACTTTCTCAAGCGTTTAATGCGTAATTGAACGAGCTGAACGCCAATACTGATTTAGTGTCTGCCAGAAACCTTGCCACTGAGGCTTGTTTTGTTTTTCCCAACGTGACTTTAATCGCTGATAATCTGCTCGGCAGCACTCTACTCCACGAAGTTGCTCTAAGCAATTAGCCACTGTCATGGCATACAACGTGCTGTGACGATGCGGGTGTCGATTGAGTAGATACTCCAATTGTTCGCACAGAAAACGGGCAGACTGCACTGACTGTGCGTGCCGCTCGCTAAATGGTTTAGTTTTTCTTGAAGGTCTCCGATAAATTCCGTAGTTAAAGGGCTCTCGCATTAATCTAGACTCCTCTCCTTCTAGGATGCAGAACTGAGCAAAGGGTCATGTGTAGCGTCAATGACATACCAACGACTGGCATGACGAGTTTTGCTAGCGATGCTTTGGTTAAGATCGCGTAGGCGACTTTGCTTGTGGCGAATGATCCCTTCCACTGATTGTAAGTCATCACGTAGTTCAGCCAGCTCTGCCATGAGCTGATCACGTTCGCGGCGTAAACGGGTAATATGACGATTATTATTGCTAATGGGTTTGACGATCATATCAGTCCTCAATCCAGTCATCTTTATAGTGTTTGCTTAGGCGAAAACGCTGGCTGACCGTTGGGAGTGCCGGCTGGCTGGCGAGTTCATCTTCAGGTTCCATTTAATGATAATCATTCTCATTTATATTTGCAAGCTTTTTTATTAACAAAATCTGCTTCTATTTTATTCTAGATGAGAATGCGCTTGATTATTAGAATTGTTACATAAGTATTTGTTCTAAAAGAAAATAATTGTTTGACACTTCAAGCTGCACTCTTTATGATCACCGAACTGTGTATTTATTCTAGTGACAAATTTAATGAATTTTGGAGGTAACTCATGCAAGGTGATACGCAAGTTAAGCAGCAGCTTAACCAAGTTTTGCGTAGTCAATTAACAGCCATTAACCAGTATTTTTTACATGCACGTATGAGTGCTAACTGGGGATTGGGTCAGTTAAGTGGTTATATTCATAAACATTCCATTAAAGCCATGAAGCAAGCGGATGAGCTGATTGAGCGTATTCTGTTTTTGGAAGGGCTGCCTAATTTACAGGATTTAGGCAAGTTGTATATTGGTGAGGATGTAGAAGAAATCCTTGCCAATAATTTGCGACTAGCGACAGAAATAGTGGCTGAACTGCGCCAAGCGATACAGTTATGCGAGGTAAAGCAAGATTATATCAGCCGCCATTTGTTGAAAGCGTTGTTGGATACAGAAGAAGAGCATGTGGATTGGTTGGAAACTCAGCAATGGCTGATAAGCCATAGTGGCTTGCCAAATTATTTGCAATCTATGTTGGATAATGACTAATTAAGGAGAAAGTTCATGAAAGGAAAAGAGCGTGTTATTGAGGTGTTAAAGTCATTACTGGCCGGTGAACTAGCAGCGCGTGACCAGTATTTTATTCATTCGCGCATGTATGAAGACTGGGGTTTGACTAAATTGTATGAGCGTCTTGATCATGAGCGCAGCGAGGAAACCCAACATGCTGATGCCATTATTCGGCGTATTTTATTTTTGGAAGGTACCCCAGACTTGGGGCAAATTGATGCACTCCATGTAGGTGCTGATGTACCGAGCATGCTCAAAAATGACCTAGCTTTGGAATACAAAGTCAGTCAAGCTTTAAAAGACGCGATTAAAATTTGTGAAGAAGAGCAGGATTATCAGACGCGTGCCATGTTAGGTTTACAACTGTCAGATACTGAGGAAGATCATGCTTATTGGTTGGAAAAGCAACTAGGTTTGATTGACAAAATAGGTTTGCCCAACTATTTGCAGTCACAAATGTGACGATGTAGTAATTTGATGCTGTTCGTGTAATAAAAAACCTGTCTAGGTATGCGCGCCTTGTAGCAAGGTCAGCGCATTACCCAAACAGGACTTCTAAGCGCTAAGCTAATAGCGGATTGTTTCGTTATTATTCATTAAATGAATCGCTGCTTTCTGGATTAAGTTCATCTACACCTAAGAGTGTGGCTACTTCTGCAATACTGCCTGTTTGATCTCGCAAGGCAGTGATGGCTGCTTTTATCCGCTTATTGCCCGCAGTATTGTCAGGCAGAATTTGTTGATCAAAGTTTTCGCCTTGAGCAACAGCCTTAGCAATTGCCTCAACTTTTTCTTGTGTGGTTGCCAGTTTTGCAGTTAAGGCGTCTGCCACCGCCTTATCTTTACTCGCTGCTAATTGTTCCAGGCTAGGACCTTCTAATTTGCTGCCATCTAAGCGTTGGTAGCTGCCTAGATAAATATTCTGGATAGCGCGCGCATTTTCAACAATGTCACGCTGGGTATTATCGCTGAAGCAAGAGTGTTCCTCTTCTTGAGAGTGAGCCAGCAAGGCTACATTCATACGCTCACCAGCCAACTCGCCCAAACTTAAACTACCCATGCCAAATAGCATACGGCGCAAGGCTTCGTTTTCGTTGAGTGCTAAAAAGGCTTTACGGTAGTTATCTTTACCTTTTGCCCAATCATCTACCATGTCTTGTAAGTCTTCGACTAATAGATCGCTGGCGACTTTTAGATAAGTAGCGCGGCGCTCACAATGCTTATTAGTACAGCCTTCACCTCGGATAAAATCCGTATAAGGGCGCTGACCTGAATCTGTAGGCTTGGCATTTAAGTCTTGCCCCCACAATAAAAATTCTATGGCATGGTAGCCTGTGGCAACATTGGCTTCAGAGCCACCTTTTTCATGCCAAGCACGTAAGCTTTCTTTGGTGATAGGCTCGTCGCCCGCAATGATATTGGCTTGAGCAAAGTCATTACCTTCTTCGGCTTCATAGGCATCTTGCTTGATATAATCAATCAAGCCCTCATCCAGTGGCCAAGCATTTACCTGACCTTCCCAATCATCCACATTGGCATTACCAAAACGGAAGGCTTCTGTTTGTCCGTAGGGGTCACGTGCAGCACGCCAAGCATCTTTAGCCGCTTGATGCGTTTCGGTGGAAGGTTTGGCAAGAAAGGCATAAATGGCTTTTTGTAGTGTTTTAGCGCTTTGTAGCGAGTCTTCAAAAGTAGCATGGGCTAATTGAGTGTAATGTTCCATGACTGCTTTGGGGCTAACAGCCGTTTCCGCCATGACAGGCAATGACAAGCCGAGTAAACCAGAGAGTACAGCCGCAGACAGCAAGGGCCTGAAAGTTTTCATGGGATTTTTTCTCCATCCTTTAGGTAAAGGGTTTAATTTAAAAAGTTTAACATCGGCTGAATGCGTACGAATAGGCTAGTTTGCATTTGGCTAATGCTTTATCTATATATCTATAGATGATAATCGTATTTATTTGTGTAGTTCAATACTTGTGCTTGAAAAATAAAATGAGAAGCATTATTGTTTATGCTGGGTTGCTGGAACACCTTAAAGCTCCAACGCTGTCCTGACCTGTTTAGGCAATCCTATTCAATGCTGATTAATAATCCAGCCATGCGTTTGTTCTGGTGTTGTGTTGCGCGCTAGCCAGATTATTTTTTTGTGGAGGCATACAGAGCTCATGTACGCAATTTCTATATTTAAAGCCCATTCTCTAACTGTAAGCGTCAGACTAGGTATTTTAGGCGTGGTGGGCACTTGCTTGTTTTTGATTGTGTGGACTAATGCTGCTGTTGCTGAACTAATAAAAGAAAACGCAGTCACTATTGATACGCCCGAGGCTTTAGGCGAACGTTTATTTTTTGATGTCAATTTGTCGCGTAACCGTAGCCAGTCTTGTTCAAGTTGCCACAACCCAGCTCATGCTTTCACTGATCAGCGTGAGAATAAGGTTGATAGGGCAGTGTCTTTAGGGGATGATCAACGCTCTCTCGGGGATCGCAATGCCCCCACAGCGGCTTATGCGCGTTTTAGTCCACCTTTCCATAAAAATAAACAAGGTGAGTATGTCGGCGGGCAATTTCTCGATGGTCGCGAAACAGATTTAAAAGGTCAAGCGGGCGGACCTCCTTTAAATCCTGTTGAAATGGGTATGCCGGATAAAGCGAGTGTGGTTGCACGCTTGAAGGAAAATGCTGATTATGTAGTAGCTTTACAACGTTTGTTTGGCGAGGATGTATTTGCAGATACTGAGCGAGCTTATGCGGCGATGACAGAAAGTTTAGCTGCTTTCGAGAAGACAGCATTGTTTGCACCTTTTGATTCGCGTTATGACCGCTATTTGCAAGGCGAGGAAGTGTTGACTGACCAAGAGTTATTGGGCGAATCCTTATTTTTCTCCCATCAGTTCACTAATTGCAACCGTTGCCATCAATTGAAAATGTTTCCTAGCTTACCCGGAGAGACCTTCTCCAATTATGAGTACCACAATTTGGGGGTACCGGTGAACACTAAGGTGCGCGAACTCAATGGTAAAGCGGCAGACTTTGTTGATCGGGGCTTGTTGGAGCAGCCTGGTATTGATGATCCTGCGCAAGAAGGGCGTTTTAAGGTCTCAAGTTTACGCAATATCGCAGTGACCGGGCCTTATATGCACAACGGTATTTTTAAAGATTTGCGTACGGTCATTTTATTTTACGATAAGTTTAATAATCCCACACGGCGCATTAATCCTGAGACAGGAGCTCCTTGGGCAGCGCCGGAGGTGGGAAAAAATCTTGCTTTAGAAGATAAGGAGTTTAAAGCCCCACCCCTGAAAGATTCCGAGGTTGATGCCTTGGTGGCTTTCCTAAAGACTTTGACAGATCAAAAGTATGAGCATCTTTTAGCTCACTAACTAATCACGCTGAACCATACAAAATAAGTTGTTTTCAGCTTGAGTTCATTTAACTTGAGCTGTTTTTCATAAGTCAGAATGTTTGATTGATGATTTGTATAAAAAATAATTAAAATGATAAGGTATTATTTTATATGAAGTTTTATTATGTAAGTATTAATTTGCACAACATGAAAACAACAAAAGTGTTGCATTCTTACTACAAAAGTATTAAAAGCATTTTGATTCATTAATATTTTTTCAAATTTATCGACAGTTCAACCCACTTATCTTTACCGGAGGAGCACTGGTCAAGAGGGAGGCTTATGGGGGGAAGCTGTTTTCATGCGCCTGGCAAGGCGTGACTACACAAACTTTATTAAAGGTACATGCGATGAAAACGAAATTCAAATTAGGCATTTTTTGTGGTCTGACTGCTCTGTTAGTGAGTGTGGGGGCTCAAGCTGAGAACACCTTTACTTTTGGTGGTGATGTTGAATTAGATATTACAGCTAAGAATGTCGATACTGGTGGTGCTGGTGATGTTGACAGTGTGCTTAACGGTGGTCGCATTAAGTTGGATGCAGTGGGTGAAATTAAAAATGAAAGCTATTTCGTTAAAGGGGTTGCTCAACCTTTGATTCCATTTGCTGATAGTGGTGATGGAATTGACTATGACGATGTTTACCTGCAAATCGGTCAAAGTGGCTGGGATGTTCAGCTAGGCCGTTTTAAAGGTTTTGATTTAGTACCTGTTGGTAAAGATACGGTAGTTGAAAACGCTGATGATTTCGATGTTTATCGTGCTGATGCTGCTCGTGGCCGTAGAGCGGATGTACTGCATGGTGCTTTACATTTGAATGCCTCTGAAGCGGCTAAATTTGAATTAGGTGCTATGGTCGGCAAGAACGGTGATGTTAAGTTTAGTGCTGTGCGCCCTGCGGTTATTTATAATGCAGGTGCTGTAGAGGTGCGTGCGGGCGCTGAAATGATTAATGACGAAACCGGTGATGCAAAAGTTGAGACTAAGGGTTATGGTGTCAGTGCTGGCTTTAATGTAGGCGGTGGTACTTTAAATGCTGGTGTGGCTCAGCGTAAGCAAGAAACCGCTGATGTGGATGATCCAGATCTAATCTCTGCTGCGGTTAATTATACTCATGAGCCTTGGGGTGTAGGTTATATTCACTCACAAAAAGATAGTGCTGGCGATCCTACTTTAGATACTTTGTATGCTGCTTATACTGTACAATTATTTGGCAGTAAAGACGCCAGTATGACATTTGCTGCGAGTACTTCAAAAGCAGATAATGACTTCTCTAATAAAGTTGATACCACTGCAGTACGTCTGCGCTTCAACTACGCATTCTAAGTTTTTTAAAAAGAATAGTGCGATCAGTCAGTGGCATTAAGCCATTAGCTCCGTATCGCGGTAAGCCTGTTAATTAATTGGTTTTGACTGATTTACTTTACAGGATACCAAGGGTGAAACGATTCCCATTCCACTCAGTGTTTTATCCTTGTTCTACCTCCCTTGCTATATAAATGCAAGGGAGGTTTTTGTTCTAAACTTCCTCTTATTCTTTGCTGTTGGCTAAATCAGATTTGGCTTTAGGATCATTTCATATGAGAGAAGTCTTGTAGTCGATTAATCCGGTCTGATCAGGTAGAATTCGTATCGGGGGAGGTTAGAGAATATAATGTATAATCCCTACACATATGGCACATATTCCTGTATAGCGGTTTGTTAGTGTGTAAAAGTTTACCCACTTTGTAGATTGATCGTGCATCTGTTTTAAACATTTTCTCGGTTAAATCTGAACTGATGAGCAGGCTTACACAGCGAATTCGTGTCTTTATGTCATTATTGCCGTATCCGGTGTAACTGCTTGTTTGTTGGAAAAACGGGTTACGGTTTGCAACCAATAGGAATTCTTATGAGTGTAGAAACAAAAATCAAACAGTTTATGGATGAAGTTAAAGTCCGCAATAGCCATGAGCCCGAGTTTATACAAGCGGTACAGGAAGTGGCCGAAACAGTGATACCGTATATTGAAGAACACGAGATTTACAAAGGTAAAAATCTCCTGTTACGCATGGTCGAACCCGAACGGCTGATTTCATTCCGGGTTTGCTGGGTTGATGATGCGGGCGAGATTCGGGTCAATCGGGGCTACCGGGTACAGATGAACTCGGCCATTGGCCCTTATAAAGGCGGGTTGCGTTTTCATCCTACAGTTTATACTGGAATACTCAAGTTTCTTGCCTTTGAGCAAGTGTTTAAAAACAGCTTGACAACCTTGCCCATGGGCGGCGGTAAAGGGGGTTCTGATTTTGATCCCAAGGGTAAGTCAGAGGGTGAAGTGATGCGTTTTTGCCAGGCTTTTATGACTGAGTTATCTAAGCATATTGGCCCCAATACCGACGTACCTGCGGGTGATATTGGCGTCGGTGGGCGTGAAATTGGCTACTTGTTTGGAACCTATAAAAAGCTCAAAAATGAATTTACCGGCGTTTTGACCGGCAAGGGCAATGAATGGGGCGGCTCATTGATACGCCCGGAAGCCACAGGTTACGGTAACGTTTATTTCGCACAAAGTATGCTAAACCGCTCGGGCGATTCTTTTGCGGGTAAGACTGTTGTGGTGTCCGGGTCGGGCAATGTCGCCCAGTATTCTGTGGAAAAGGTTTTGCAACTCGGTGGCAAGGTCTTAACTCTGTCGGACTCTGGCGGTTATATCTATGATAAAGAAGGCATTGATGCCGACAAGCTGGCTTGGGTCATGGACTTGAAGAACAACCGGCGCGGACGTATCTCTGAATATGTACAGCAATATCCAAATGCGGAATATCATGCGGGCGAAAAACCTTGGCATGTCCCTTGTGATGTTGCCTTACCATCAGCGACAGAGAATGAATTAAATGGGGAAGATGCGCAGGTTTTAATTAACAATGGTTGCCTCTGTGTGGCTGAAGGTGCCAATATGCCTTCAACACCCGAAGCGGTTGATGCGTTTCAGGCTGCAAAAATTTTGTTTGCGCCCGGTAAAGCATCGAACGCAGGCGGTGTGGCAGTTTCTGGCCTTGAAATGTCACAAAACTCTTTACGCTTAAGTTGGTCCAGTGAAGAAGTGGATGAAAAGCTCAAAGGCATTATGGAAAGTATCCATGCGGCTTGCCTTGAATATGGTATGCAGGACGATGCTTATTGTAACTATGTGAAAGGTGCGAATATCGCCGGTTTTGTTAAAGTAGCCGATGCCATGTTAGCGCAGGGTGTGGTCTAAATAATATTTACTTGTGCTATAACGTGAATTAAGAACATTTTTTCAGTTGATTCCAAAAAACAGGGCGGCAGCCAAAGGCATGAACGAGCAGACCCTAGTATGAGCAGACATGGGAAGCGGCTTCAATCCCGACTTTCTTTTCAATCTAGGCAAACAGCGTTTCAATCGGCTGGCGCACCTGTGATACAGCGGTTGACAGCCATTGTGGCCACCAACCGGGATAATGGGACTTGTGTGCAATCCTATGGGTTAGGGGATGATTAGTTTTCAAATTAGCGTTTTAGTTTCTCACTCAATACATGCCATTGTTGTTGGATGTGCTCGCTAGCTTTTTGCGTAAACTGATGAAAAATATCATTTTTATCTTCATCTCTCTTACCATTGGAATGTTTTGGTAAAATATTTTCATAGTAAGTACCTGTCAATAATTTGCGTAACACGCCCTCGCCGATAAAGCCATTGCCGTCATTCAGTGTATTAGCTGCTCGTAACAAATGACGAATATCGTATTGTGATGGATAAATATCAGGGACTTGCTTATTCAGTTTTAATAACTCATAAACGGCAATACGAGCAGTCCGTACCGATGTTTCCATAGTAAACACTACATCATTATGCGTTTCTACAAATTGCCCCACCAAGCCTAAATTGGTGCAACCATTTGGTACGATTTGCGGACGGTCACCTGTGGCTCTTGGTAAAAACATCGAGGTGATGTATGGCATATAAGCGGTGCGAACGATGGTATTTTCTAAAATATTATCCAAATCATCAATCAAGCCTAAATGATAACTGAGCTCAGTCAATATCTCATGCCCTGTACAATTTGGCATGGTTTTTTTTACATAATTGCCTTCTTTATCCATAAATAACGAATATACCCAAAGTACCAATGAGTCATCATCTTGCTCTGGAAAATGTGGCTGGCGATTACAAGTGACACTCATTAACCAATGACTATCAGTAATGGTAATAATACCGCCTGTTACGGTTTTTCCTGAGTAAGGATCATTAACAGATAAGGTTTTTAATTTTTCTACAAAAGCGGAGGGTTTACAGGTCAAAGTTGCTGACATCCATGAAGATTTATCAACATGCTGATTAAATTTGGTAGGTCGTCCAAAGTCGGTAGATTTTTTTGCTAAATTATTCCATAATTGCCAACCTGCGGATTGCCCCCAATTATTTTTTTCAGTTAAGTCATTGGTTTTTGGAGTGGTATCACTGTTACCGTAACGAGTGTCTTCGGTCATTGAACCTGTGGTGACAATCACAAAATCTTTTTCATTAATGACTATACTACGCTCGCCTGCGTCATCAACACCAATAATGGCTTTAACTATTTTTTGCTGCTCGTTAATATCCATCTCTAAATCAGAGACTGCCATCTTTAGACTAAAATTAACGCCTAATTCAGCCAGATGGTTTTTTAACGGCTTTATAAATGTGTCGTATTGATTGTATTTAGGGAATACTAACATCGACATATTGTTCAGGCCATCTAATGCATGCAAAAAACGGTGCATATAGAGTTTGCATTCTAATAATGAATGCCAGTTTTCAAAGGCAAACATGGTTCGCCAAAAAGTCCAAAAGTTACTTGCTAAAAAATGCTCGCTAAAATAATCCTCAATAGTTAAATCATCAATTTCATCTTTCTTTTTTAATAATAATTTTATAATAGACAGTTGGTCTTTTTTGCTTAAGCCTAATTGACTAAAATCCTGAACTTTTCCTTGCTCATGAATGAGGCGAGCCTTTGAATAGTTAGGGTCGCCATCGTTTACCTTACGGTATTCATCTAACACACTGTAAGGAGCAGGCATTTCTAACGCAGAAATATCCTGGAACATATCCCAGACGTTTTCATAGGTGCAATCCATTTCACGCCCACCACGAATAATATAGCCATCAGTGGCATTACCCGCACCGTCCATTGAACCACCTGTCACTGCTAATTGGTCAATAATGGTGATGTTTTCTGCGGGAATCTTTCCATCTCGAATTAGATAATAGGCAGATGCCAACCCGGCAATGCCAGAACCGATAATATAGGCCTTACTTTCTTTGTAATCATCATTGGGCAAACCAATATTTCGTTGATAATTACCAATTTGGTCAGGAAAAGGATAGCTTTTACCATTTTTATTTTCTAAATAAGTTGTGTTGGCATTGGGTTGATGAAAGCCAGGGGTATGAGTTGCGGTTTTTGTCATGATACTGTGCTCCTTAAAAATAAATGTTAGAAACTGCGGTCATATTAAGTACCTGACTAGAAGTTATCAAGAGTTTTCATTTGTTTTATAATGTTTCTATATGGATTGATCACGAGCAGTGGCAATGGTTGTTACACAGTGTTGATTTTACCAAAATAAAAGTGCATGAGGTGCTAAATTTTAAGTATGTTTATTGATATTTTGGTATAATGGATCGCATGAAGAGCGCGGCTGACAAAACAGGTTGTGGCATGTCCCGTCACTTTTTAGTTATGAGCTGATATACTTTAGTTTATAGCTTGTTTTTAAATTAATATACAAAATGAGAGCAAAAAAATGTCAAACCAAATAAATACAGAAAAGAGGAAAGCCTTTTTTGTGGGAGCTGGAATTGGGTCACTGGCGGGTGCCGCGTTTTTAATTCGTGATGGCAAGATGCCGGGAAAAAACATCACGATTTATGAAAATTTACCGCATGCCGGTGGCAGTATGGATGCTGCCGGAAACCCTGAGCAAGGCTATATGATGCGAGGGGCGAGAATGTTCACAATGACCATTTATGAGTGCACCTGGGAATTATTTAAAAGCATATCATCACTTTCTGACCCCAAAAAAACCGTTTATGACGAGACCTTGGAATTTAACGAAAAAGTCAAATCAAATGCCAAGGCTCGACTAATTGATAAAAATCGGGCAATTGTCGATGCGTCCCATCTTGGGTTTTCAATGGAAAATCGTTTGGAGTTACTTAAATTAAGTGAAGCCAGTGAAGAAAAGCTGGGAAACAGTGCCATTTCCGACTGGCTTTCACCGTCATTTTTTGAAACAAACTTCTGGTTCATGTGGCGAACAACCTTTGCCTTTTCACCTTGGCACAGTGCGGTAGAGTTTAAACGCTATCTGCACCGGTTTATGCAAGAGTTTTCTGAAGTTGAGACAATGACAGGGGTAAGACGCACGGTTTATAACCAATACGATGCAATGATTAGACCATTGGAAGTTTGGCTAGAATCTCATGGCGTTAATTTTAAGAAAGGCTATGCAGTAACTGACTTAAAAATAACATCAGAAAATGAAAAGCTTGCCGTGACGGAAATCGTTTATGATAACGATGGCAGTAGTCACAGCGTCACCGTTGGAGGGGATGACCTGGTATTCTGGCAAAACGGCTCAATGACTGATGCACACAGTTTTGGATCAATGACCAGTGCCCCTAAAAAGTTAACCAAAAAAGACAGTCAGGGTTGGGCGCTTTGGGAAAGATTGGCGAAAGAGCATCCCGAATTTGGTAATCCAGCACCTTTCAATTCAAGTATTGCAGAATCGTGCTGGGAGTCGTTCACCGTCACCCTTAAAGACACAACCTTCTTCGACAAGATGGAGAAATTTTCTGGCAATAAAGCCGGTACAGGCAGCCAGGTTACTTTAAAAGACTCCAACTGGTTTATCAGTTTTGCGTTAAATCATCAGCCACACTACATCGACCAACCCGCTGATGTTCAAGTCTTCTGGGCTTACGGTTTACACCCTGACCGC
>PDWJ01000439.1_pt1 | contig 72350 bp, 50 predicted proteins | sample 1430881 | NCBI WGS metagenome assembly PDWJ01 (sample SAMN01162460, study PRJNA174530) | Oral metagenome, whole genome shotgun sequencing project. | biome: Marine environment; feature: Marine mammal; material: Swab sample of the gingival sulcus; isolation source: swab sample of gingival sulcus...
TTCACCCAAAAAAAACATAAAAACAGTATAAGGGTAACAAAAACAGACTGTTACTATTTTGGTCTAAGAATATCTTTTTTAAGTTTAGAAACTTAACCTCTCCTTTAATTCCTTGATCCGACTTCGGCTGACTTTGAGTTTTGTTCCGCACTTTAACGAAAGCATGTACGATTCTTTTGCGTAATTATTGATCATCGTAATCTGGTCGATGCGAGCAATGGTTGATCTGTGAATCCTGATAAAATCGTTTTTGGAAAGATGTTTTTCGTAATAAGTCAGCGTGTTTTGTTTCAGAAAACGTTCTTTTGCTGTGTGAATCATCACATAATCATCTTCGGCTTGTAAGTATAAAATGTCATTAACATCAATGACATGAATTTTTGCACCGTTTTTCACAACGATTCTTTCGAGTGTTTCAATTGCATTGTGAACCGTTGAAACGAGTTTTTCGAGCTGTTCCGTTTTCCTGTTTTGTGGAGTTTGCAGCAGTTCTTTTGACTTTCGGATTGCCTTTGCAAAGCGTTGTTTGCTGAAAGGTTTTAGCAAATAATCGGCAGTGTTAAGCTCAAAAGCTTTGATTGCAAATTCATCATAGGCTGTCGTGAAAATAATTAGTGGTGGATTTTCAAGAAGTTCCAACAGTTCGAAGCCCGTTAGTTTCGGCATTTGAATATCAAGAAAAACAATATCCGGTTGGTGTTCATGGATGCCTTTTAGTCCGGAGAACCCATCAGCGTATTCAGCAATGAGTTCAAAATCGGGGTAGTCATTGAGATAGTTTTTTATCAAATCTCTTGCAGGTTCTTCATCCTCTATGAGTAATGCTCTTATCATTGTCATTTGTTTATGTTTTGTCGAATGTTTAGGAGTTTCTTTAATATTTATTTTAGACATGGTCTGTTTTATTAGGATTTTTTCAAACCTTGTTCAATAGGAATGTTTAGTTTTACAATAAACTGAGAATTAGTTTTTTTATAAGTCATCAAAGGGTACTGTTTATAAATAAGCTTTAAGCGTTCATCAATATTTTTTAAGCCCATTCCACTTCCTCTTTTTCCCGGAGCTTGATCGCTACATTCGTTTGATATGACAATGTGCATGTAATATTTTTCCATGTAGCATTGTGTGTGAATGTTCGTAAGTTCGGTTCGTTCGCTTACTCCATATTTCACGGCATTTTCATAAAGAGGTTGTAAAATCATGGAGGGGATTTTTATCTTATAACAAGCATTTTCAATCGTGTTGGTGCTATGGATTTTGCTTCCAAATCGGATTTTTTCTATACTCAAATAGCGATCAATGTTGTCTAATTCATCTTCGAGACTTACCAGTTCTTTTTCTTTAAATGAAATGGAATGCCTTAAAAATTCGGATAATTGAATAATCATTTCCTGAGCCTTTTCAGGATCTTTGATGGTTAAAGAGCTGATGGAGTTTAGACTATTGAAAAGGAAGTGAGGATTTATTTGACTTTTTAAAGCGCTAAGTTCAGCTTCTTTTATAAGTTCTTTAAGTTTTATTTCTTCTCTGATCTTTTGTTGTAGGTTTTCATTGCTAATCAACCCGTAATAAATCAATGTTAGGAATGAGTAGATGAATAGGCCTTGAAAAATTCTCCATCCGTTTGTAAGGAAAAATTCGTCAAAGAGTTTGTAGTTTTCAAAATAGTGTGTCAAAATGCTATATCCCGAGACAATCCACACGACAATTATAATGGAGGCTGAGAAGATGTGTGTAGTCAGCAAGCTCAATACATCTTTATTTGCCATTGGATTCCAGCGGATAATGTACCAAATAATCAATCCGAGTAAACTCATAATTCCTGTGAATAGGCTCGCGTCTGCTAATGATTGATTCAGGGGAAATCCAATGTAGAAATATAGATTAATAAACTGCGTAACACCTGAAAGCAGAAAAAAGATGATGTATAACATCAGGAATTGTCTATTTTTTAAGATAGGATTGATCATGGCTGTCAAATTTTAATCAATATACTAAATTAAAATACCATGTGCCGGCAGACACATGGATATCTGTGTGTTTGTGAGCTGCTTAGTAACTAACGATTTCTCCACCTCCAAAGACTACCGAACCTTTGATATACAATACCTTGTCATTGTTTTGGTCGACAGCGTTTCCTCCGCGTTCATCCGAAAACCCGCCAAATATTGCAGAAACATCAGTTATTACTTTCCAATCGGAAGGAATAATAAGCTTTGAACCGCCAAAAACGGCTGTTACATCCAATTCGGCTTTTCCATCGACAATGTCAGCGTGCATAAAATTATATTCTGCGCCACCAAATATTGTGGTGAGTGTTGCTCCTTTGAAATTCTTGCTCGAAACAATTTTTTTTCCGCCACTAAAGATGTTTGTATCTTCAAAGTATCCTTCGTTAATTGTTCCATTATCTTTTGAGCCGAAATTGTTTATTTTTTTTTTATACTGCCCTCTGTTGGAAATCATGATTATTCCGATGCCAATCAAAACTACCGGGAAGAATAGTTCGCGGAAACTTATGTAGTAGGGCCAAAAGTCGAATCGCGGTAGTAAGAAGATTAGACCAATGCTTATGAGTACCAATCCGGGTGTTAGAACTCTTGAGTTTAGGAGGCTGATTATACCGGCGATAATCAGGATCATCGGCCATGATAGTACAATATGACGAAGATGGAGGTTGAAGTAGTTGTCAAATAACAAAACGCCGCCAATAATCATTAATATCGTTCCTATTAATAGTTTCTTGTCAAATCTTTTTATTGTTTCCATAATACTGTTTTTTAGTTTGATGATTCAAAAGTAGGACTGAAATCCGAAGAAGAAAACACTTAATCGGTGAGTGGGGGAGCACTATCGGTGAATGGCGGTATATGGTCGTTAGGTTTTTCGTTTTAGCTTCCGGTTTCCAATGCGATCAATGTGATTTCCGGCAATATCCCGACCCTTCCCGGATAACCGATGCTGCCAATACCTCGATTAACATATAGCAAGCCATCATTGCCCAAGGCATTTTTTTGTTTGTATAAACCTCCCCATTGTTTATAAATCCATTTTGCGGGACTCCATTTAATTCCCGGAATTTCGACACCAAATTGCATTCCGTGTGTGTGTCCGGCTAACATTAAATCAATCTGTTTCTCAAATTTCAATACTTGTGCTTCCCAATGCGATGGGTCATGAGACAGCAAAATGGTTGCTTTATTCGTATTGTCAATATTTTCAAAGGTTTTATTGAGATCGCCATATTTTGGAAATCGAAGTGCATTGCCCCAATTTTCCACACCTGCCAACACAAAAGAATCTTGTCCTTTTTGAATATGAACAGCATTGTTTCTTAGTAAGTTCCAACGAATGTCCTGATAAAAGTCGACCAAGTTTTGTAGGTTTTTTGCTTTGGCTTCTTTCGAGTCCCAGTGGGTGTAGTCGCCATAGTCATGATTTCCCAGTATGGCGTAAATGCCGTCTTTAGCTTTTAATTGCGATAAACTTTTTTTGAAACGATAAGCTTCGGGGGTGGCATAATTCACCAAGTCGCCCGTAAAAACTATTAAATCGGGTTTTAGTTTGTTGATGATGTCTATAAGCTCGTGCATGGAGCGCATGGAAGCCCAAGAGCCAAGGTGCATATCCGACAGTTGAACGATCTTGTAGTTATTGAATGCCGAAGCTAAATTGGGGATTCTTACTTTCACGTCATGGATTTTAAAATCGTACACCCATTTTACCATTCCCGTGAACATGGTTGCCAGCATCAATCCGCCTCCTGCGAAGCCCAATTTTTTCAGGAAATTGAGGCGACTAATGCCTGATGTGGGCGATGAGGAAGTTGTTTTTCTGAATTTGTGAAAAATATATTTGCCAAAACGAATCAAGTCGGCAAGCAAAAGAAAAATAAGCGGAACAAACTTTGCAGCATATACCGTGAAAATTGCCCCGATGCTCGCCTTAGCGTGTTTGAATATGCAAAAATAAACCTTTGAGCATTTTTCCATAAATAGATATCCATCACCAATAAGCCAACAAATAAAGGAAAGCGACTCACTTCTTTCGGAAATTCATTTTTGAGAAAAAAATAAAATACCGCCATGAATATTGCGAATAATAAGTAGTAAAAGAATTTCTTCATAAGTTTGAGTGATGTAGTGTTTTTTTAGCTTCTAACAAAACGAAGCTGCTTTTCGGACGCTTGGTTCCTCAAAACAGCTTCGATACTAAGTACAGTTAGGGGTGATTATATTTTTTCGTCAACAATTTTAAGAATTTCAGCTTCAAGAGCAAGTGCTTCTTCAACCATTTTAGCACCCTCTTTGATTACCTGATCAACAAAATCTTTGTCTTCAAGGTCAGCAGCATTAATTCTAACGTTCAAATAAGCACCGCGTACACCGGCAACAGCAGCAAGAGCACCAACACCGGCATCAGTCACTGAATTCGGATTTCCATTTTCAGCCATAGCCTTCATAACTTCCATAGACTCAAAGCAAAGTCGCATTACTTTGAAAGGAACTTCGATAGCATACTTTGTAGCAGCTTGGATTGCAGCTTTACGTGCAGCTTTTTCTTCATCGCTTTTCTTAGGAAGACCGAAAGCATCCATAATTTTGTTGAACGCATTTGTATCTTCATCCACCATGCTCAAAAGTTGATCGTGGTAGTATTTTCCTTTTTCAGCCCAATCGGAAAACTCTTCCCAACGGTTGTCCCAACCTCGTTTGTGCGAAGAAAGGTTTGCAACCATTGTTCCCAGAGCAGAACCCATTGCTCCCATATAAGCAGAAATAGAGCCACCACCCGGAGCAGGTGATTCAGAAGCCGTTTCGTGAGCAAACTCAACAAGATTCATATCTACCAATTTCTTAGAATCTTTCTTTTCGCCATTTTCAAGAATGTATTCAATGATTTTCTTGTCAGGGTCGAATGGATAAAGCTCATCAAGACCTAAAGACTTAACAGCGATCTTAATAATCTCACGATCAGGAATACCTAAAGAACGCTTTTGCTTGCGTAGGAAGTATTTACCGGCTTCAAGCATAGCATTCAAAGGAACAACGCCCACAAGCTCAGAACCTGTAACACGAAGACCTCTGGCATTTGCACGTTCATACACAGCTTCGTAAGCTTCGTGCATCGAAGTAATGGTAATATCTGTAAGGTTCATAGAGATTTGAGCAATACCAAATTCTTCGATAAACCAACCAATTGCTTTTACAGATTTAAGCATTCCCGGTTCCCATACTTTTTGACCTTTTTCGTCAAGTACAATTTTTCCGGTTAGCGTACCGCCTTCACGCTTTACACGACCTCTTTCACGAACATCGAAAGCAATTGCATTTGCACGACGTGTAGACGTTGTGTTTAGGTTCACGTTGTATGCTACAAGGAAGTTACGAGCACCAACAGCTGTTGCTCCCGACTTAGCTACGGATTCTGTCCAAGCTGCCGGACCGAAATCAGGCTTCCATTCATCACCTACAATTCGTTCGGCAAGAGCTTCATATTCACCTGCGCGACAATTGGCAAGGTTTGCTCTTTTCTCTTCGCGAGCTGCAGCTTCGTAGCAGAAAACAGGAATATCAAGTTCTTCACCAATTCTTTTGGCAAGCTTGTGAGCATATTCTACAGTTTCTTCCATTGAGATGTTTGAAACAGGAACTAATGGACACACATCTGTAGCACCAAATCGTGGATGCGCACCTTTATGCTTTCGCATATCAATCAATTGTTGCGCTTTCTTTACCGCTTGAAAAGCAGCTTCGATTACCTCGTCCGGCGTACCTACAAAAGTAACAACGGTTCTGTTCGTTGCTTTGCCCGGATCAACATCTATAAGCTTTACACCTTCGTGAGAATCAATCAGGTCAGTAATTTGATTGATAATTGCCATATCAACACCTTCACTGAAGTTAGGAACACATTCAATTAATTTTTTCATCTTTATATTTTATCTGTTGTATGTTATTATTTAAAATTTGTCTGTAAAGTCTGTTTTTTGCTGTCTTTGTCTTCAAATCAGTCATTTGGTTGAAAAATGCCTGTTTTTAGTCTTCGTAAGCCCAAAGGTCTAACATTCCTGACAAAGATTCTACAAATCTTCAACTTTATGGACAGCTATTATTTACTGTTTTTGTTCAGGTTTTTTTTGCACAGACTATTTCACAATTTGTCCGTTTAAAATCATAGTTTCAACCTTATTCGAACCATAATAATAAGGCATGTATTCGTATGTTGGCATTTCTTTGGTAATAAAGACATTTGCTTTTTTACCAATGGTGATGGAACCGAGTTCATCGGAAAGATCCATTGCGTAAGCACCATTGATGGTTGTTGCATGAATCACTTCTTCGGGGGTCATGCGATAAAGCACAGATCCCATAGACATGATAAGTTGCATATTTCCGGACGGGCTCGATCCCGGGTTAAAGTCGGACGCGAGACAAACAGGCAGACCGGCATCCATCATTTTTCGGGCAGGTGCATATTCCATATTAAGGAAAAAGGCAGCTCCCGGAAGAATGGTCGGCATGGTTTCGCTACCCGAAAGTGCTTCAATTTCATCATCACCGGTATATTCTAAGTGGTCAACACTCAGTGCATTATATTTTACTCCAACTTGGATACCTCCCGAATAGTCAAGCTCGTTTGCATGAATCTTAGGGCGTAAGCCATGCTTTACTCCCGCCATAAGTATGCGGTCGGTTTGTTCAACCGTGAAAAAGCCGCGATCGCAAAAAACATCAATATAATCTGCCAAATTCTCAGCCGCCACCTGAGGAAGCATTTCGTTAATGATAAGGTCAACATAGCCGTCAGGGTTGTCCTTATATTCAGCCGGAACAGCATGAGCACCAAGAAAAGTTGCTTTGATAGTGATCGGACTGTTTTTCTTTAAACGCTTAATGACACGAAGCATTTTCAGTTCCGATTCAACGGTAAGCCCGTAACCACTTTTAATTTCAACAGCACCCGTTCCCATTGCAATAATTTCATCCAAGCGTTTCATGGCATCATGGTAAAGCGCGTCTTCCGAAATTTCAGCCATCTTCCGTGCTGAGTTCAAAATGCCTCCGCCTCGCTTTGCAATTTCCTCGTACGAAAGACCTTTAATTTTGTCGATATATTCAATTTCACGACTTTGAGGATAAACGAGGTGGGTGTGTGAATCACAAAAAGCAGGGAAAACAAATTTTTCGTGCGCATCAATTTCAAGTGCATTACGCTTACAAGTATCGGAGCAATCTTCCATAGCTCCATACTGCTGTATCTTGCCATCATCAATCAGAAGAAAAGCATTTTTAATGGAAGCTATTGACCCCATGTCACTACCTGCAACCCATTTACGGTTCGATTCATCCGTTTGAATCAACTCCTTAATATTTTTTATAAGTATTTTCATAATAGATTTATTATCATATAAAAACAGACCATGTCTGAAAACGAATTTTCAATGTATTTTCAAGTACTATCGACATAAGCTGCCTAGTCATCAATAAATGAGCAGCTAAAGTATAAAAAAAATATGGTTTGTGCTTTTATTTGTCAGACTTAGATTTAATATAATTTTTAATTCTTATTTATCTGGTAATCTGTTTGTTGTGTTTTGGTGATTTTTAAATGGTTAAATATTTTAGAAAGATATTTTAATAAATAGTACTTTTGGAGCATATTTATCTAAAAATCAATATACGATGATTAAAAGAACACTATTATCATTTTTATTAATCGGCTGTATGTTCATCTCATTCGCATCAAAGGTTAGTATTGAGAAAGCTGAGAAAGTTGCAAAAGCTTTTTATTTTGAACAAGCAATTAAAGATGGTAGAGCCATCAATATGGAAGAAATTACATTTAGTAAGGTCAGCACGAAAACCAATAAGGACGGAAATGCTGTATTTTACACTATGAGCAATCCTTCGGGGGGCTGGGTAATTGTTAGTGCAGACGATTTCTTTCGTCCGGTATTAGGTTACAGCCTTGATGGGCTGCTTAGTGGAAACAACCAAGTTTTTGATTCTTGGGTTGCATCTTATGTAGATCAGTATGATTATGCAAAACAAACTAATTTTAAATCAACTGATGAAAATACTCAGGATTGGAATTATTATTTGACAGCAACAGTAAACGAATTGAGCAATAAGTATCAAGTAACAGCTACTGTTGATCCTCTTTTAACATGTACTTGGAATCAGGATTATCCGTACAATATGCTGTGTCCTGAAGATGAAGATGGTCCAGGGGGGCATGTTTATGCCGGTTGTGTTGCTACCGCAATGTCCATGATTATGTATTATTATAAGTATCCTTTGCAGGGTACCGGTTCGCACTCATATTATATGCCGGGATACGGTACTATTTCTGCCAATTTTGGTGAAACTACTTATGCTTGGGATGCAATGATGGGCGTGTCGGGAAGCAGTAATGATACCCGTCGTGCGATTGCTGAAATACAATTCCATTGTGGTGTGTCTGTGAATATGAATTATGATGCTGACGGTTCAGGTGCTTACAGTTTTAATGTTCCGGATGCTATCATTTATAACTTTGGTTATTCTCCAAATGCTACCTATCTACAGAAAGATGGCGGTTTTTCTTGGTCTACTTGGTATCAAGAAATAAGAACACAGCTTGACGCTGAACATCCGTTGTACTATTCAGGTTCTAGTCCTGATGGTGGTCACGCCTTTGTTTGTGACGGTTATGATGATGCTGACATGTTCCACTTTAATTTCGGTTGGGGTGGCTATGATAACGGCTTCTTCACATTGCAGGGAGCAACTGCTCTTGATTACAGTTCCGGTCAGGCTCTAGTGAAAAATTTCTATCCTGCTGAGTCTGCTGATTATCCGTACTTCTGCTCTGATGAGAAAGAAGTTACATATTTGAGTGGATCAATTGAGGATGGTTCCGGTCCTTGCGATGCTTATCAAACAAACAGCTCATGCAGTTGGCTGTTGAATAGCTCTACGGAGTTGGATTCTATTTCTTCATATAAATTATTCTTCAAGGACTTTGATTTGCATGATGGCGATTACCTTACTGTTTATGAGGGTGAAACAACTTCTTCTCCTGTATTTGGTGAGTATTTTGTAAGCGATTACCCTGAAGATATTACTGTTCCTTCTGATAAGGTGCTTGTTACTTTTACTTCCGGAGAATCGAATGTTGATAATCAAGGATTCAGACTAGAATATGTGGCAAGACACCCTAGTTATTGTACAGGTGTTGAGCAATTTACCGAAGAAACAGGTACTGTTGAAGATGGTTCCGGCGAAAAGAACTACGTTCCGGGAACAATGTGTCAGTATGCAATTAACGTACCGGATGCAACATCAATAAAGATGACTTTTACCAAGTTTGATCTTGATGGTGAGGGTGATAAGCTTGTTGTGTATCAAACAAATCCAAATGTGTTGTTGGCAGAACTAAACGGTACTGATGATCTCCCAATCGAATTGACATCAAATTCAGGTGGTATGCACCTTATGTTCCAAACAGATACTGAAGGTGTTGGTGATGGTTTTTCTGCAAACTACGAAATAGGTAACATCGGTGTGGAAGATGAGGTTATTGCTAACCTGAAGGTTTATCCAAACCCTGCAAATGATCAGTTAAATATTTCTTTCGATAACAATTTTATGGGTTCTACAAATATTAAACTTATTGACCTGACAGGTAAGATTGTTTATTCATCCGTTGTGAATAATGGAAACCAACAGCAGACTTTGTCAGTTTCTGAATATAGTAACGGTGTATATTTCTTGGAAATTTCTAATGAAGAAACTACAATCAGACAAAAAGTTGTGATTCAATAGTAAGTTTAGTTTTTCTAAAAGAAGCTGCCTGTCGGGCAGCTTTTTTTATGGAAAAAAATGAGTGTCTCTATCTTTCTTTAGTTTTTCGAAACTTCAAATTTGAAGGTTTCGGGCAAGTTCTCCGCATATTTCGGAGTTTGTAAGTGTGTGTTATTTGGGTTTGTTCAGAACGTCTAAATTCCCTTTGTGAGCAATACAGTCCATGATTTTTTTCTTTAATTTCCAGCAGGTCATTTGGCGTATGTCAATTTGTCTTGCTAGTTCGTAGGTCGAAATGTCAGGGTTTGAACAAACCATGAATGCTATCTTAAAGGCATCAGTCAATGGAACCTTACAGCGGTGAAAAATGGTATTCGCGGTGGCTGATTCTTCAGATTTGCAGCGCGTGCACCGTCGAGAATAGGGAGTCTTACCTTTGCAGTAATTTTTGTTTCCACATTTTTTGCAAACATATCCACCGTTCCATTTTCTTTCTGAAAGGTATTTAAGGCATTGATTATCATCGGTAAACGTAGATTGAAATTCTTCTGTTGTAAATGTGTTAAATCCTGACTCCATGGTCTTGTTATTTCCTAAATAGTTTTATCCAAATATTTCGCAAAGTAAACATTTATTCTTTGTTATTAACGTCTGTTTCCCATGTTTAAGAAACAAATTTGGCAAAAAATGGTTGTAGCGTTTAGACATAATGGCGTGTCCGGTTTATTACCGATTTTTCTTTTTGATTTTGGTACACTTATTGTTTGTAGGTGGGTGTAGTGATAATTAAGCGATTTATAAATTAGATGATAAAAACAGATGAAGAAATTATTATTGATAACTCTTTTGGTTTCGGGGATTGCATTTACATCGTGTGATACTACGAGTAAAGACAAAGTAGCAGATTCGAAAAAGGGAATTGATGCAAAGTCGAAGTCGAAGGCACTTGCGGAGAGCAAAACTATTGAACTAACGAAGGAAATGTTTTTGCAGAAAGTAATGGATTACGAAAACAATCCTAAGGAGTGGGTGTATGCAGGAGATAAGCCTTGTATTGTTGATTTTTATGCGGATTGGTGTGGACCGTGTAAGCGTATTGCTCCGATCTTGGAAGATCTTGCCAAAGAATATGAAGGGCAGTTGTATATCTACAAGGTGAACACGGAAAAAGAGCGAGAACTTGCACAGGTTTTTGGTATTCGTTCGATACCGTCACTTCTTTTTGTCCCAATGAAGGGGCAGCCTCAAATGGGGCAGGGCTTGATGCCTAAAGAAGCTTTCAAAGAAAAAATTGATAATATATTGTTGAAAAAAGAAATAAAGTAAAAATAAATAGAAATGAAACATTTAACAAAACAAACTTTTTTAGGAAAAGTATTTAATTACGAGGAGAATAAAGAGTGGAAATTTGAAGGAGACAAACCTGCTTTGATCGATTTTTATGCGGATTGGTGTGCTCCTTGTAAAATGATTGCTCCTATTTTGGAAGAGTTGTCTAAAGAGTATGAGGGTAAGGTTGACATATATAAAATAAATACTGAAGAAGAAATTGAGTTGTCGGGAGCTTTCGGTATTAGAAGTATTCCTTCGCTACTATTTATTCCTAAAGAAGGGCAACCGCAAATGGCGCAAGGTGCACTGGGTAAAGATGAATTGAAAAAAGTTATTGAAGATGTGCTTTTAGGTAAATAATATTTCCAAGAAATTATTTTGAGTAAAAAAAAGGCTATCCTTTAATCGGGTAGCCTTTTGTTATTTTTTGAATTTTACAAGTTGAAAGCCTCTTTTACTTTGTCGACATAGTCGAGTTTTTCCCAAGTAAAGTATTCAACTTCAATTTTTTTCTTCTGACCGTCAACGATTATTTCCTCAGTTCCCGTAAAATGATCTCGTCCGAAATGTCCATATGAAGCTGTGGCTTCAAAAATTGGATTTTTTAACTTTAGACGGCTAACGATTTTGGCAGGGCGCATGTCAAAAATATTGTTGACCAGCTGTGCTATTTCTGCATCGCTCTTGTTAACTTTAGCAGTTCCGTAAGTATTCACATATATCCCTACCGGGCGAGCAACGCCGATAGCGTAGGCAACCTGAACAAGAATTTCATCGCAAACACCTGCTGCCACCATGTTTTTCGCAATATGTCGAGATGCGTAGGCTGCCGAACGATCTACTTTCGAAGAATCTTTTCCGGAAAAAGCACCGCCGCCGTGTGCAGCTTTGCCACCATAAGTGTCAACAACAATCTTACGACCGGTAAGCCCTGTGTCGCCATGCGGACCGCCAATTACAAATTTTCCTGTTGGGTTTACGTGTAGAATCATTTCCGAATCAAACAGTGCTGCATTTTCCTTTGAGAGATGCTTGATTGTTCTTGGAATAAGAATGTTTTGTACATCTTCTTTGATTTTTGCAAGCATGGCTTCGTCTTCATCAAACGGATCGTGCTGTGTAGACACAACAATTGTGTGTATTCGCTGAGGTTGATGCTTGTCGTTGTATTCAATTGTAACTTGCGACTTTGCATCGGGGCGTAAGTATTTCATTTCTTTGCCTTCGCGGCGAATTTCCGCAAGAATTTGCAGAAGCTTATGCGACAAAACGAGTGCCAAAGGCATGAAATCTTCTGTTTCGCGGTTTGCGTAGCCAAACATCATCCCTTGGTCACCTGCTCCCTGATCTTCTTCCGATGTGCGGACAACCCCTTGGTTAATGTCAGGACTTTGTTCGTGGATTGCCGAAATAACACCACACGAGTCCGCGTCAAACTGATATGCTGATGAATTGTAGCCTATTCGCTTAATAACATTACGAGCAATTTGCTGAACATCAACATAGGCTTTTGTTTTTACCTCACCGCTAAGAACGGTCAGACCTGTAGTTACAAGTGTTTCGCAAGCTACCTTGGAATCCGGATCTTGTCTTAAGAAAGCATCCAGTAATGCGTCCGAAATCTGATCTGCAACCTTGTCAGGGTGTCCCTCCGACACGGATTCAGATGTAAATAAATATCCCATTATTTATATTTTTATATTACTAACTTTTTTGATGGTAAAAATGATTGACAGGAACACATGTTTTTTGTTTTAGCATTTTTTATGAATGGTTGCAAGCAATCAAATCTATCCATTTACTTAGAAGATCAACAGACGAATGGCAAAGAAGTTTAAATAACTTATGCTTTTTCAATGTTGTGTGATGCCAAACGCAGTGTTCGATCTACTTATTTATACGCTTTTGCTATGCTAATAGCTTGTTTTACTTTTTCTTTGTCAGTTGTTGGAAGACAGATTCTAAACTAGCTTCTTCCTTCGACATTTCCAGAACTTTCAGATTGTTTTCAACCGCAAATTGGAAGAGGTCGGAACGTACATCGCTGTTTTTGCCTGCGTGTAGTTTCCATTTTTTCTCGTTAATTTTTGTTACGTTGGTTACTCCCTTAATTTTTTTGAGCTGCGATTTGTCTACATTGTGATCAAATTCCACAATCACCACATCTGCCGATGAAGTCATGGCAACAATATTTTCTGAACGATCGTCTGCCACAATTTCCCCCCTGTCAATAATAATGATGCGATCACACATTGCTTCCACCTCTTGCATGATGTGAGTGGAAAGTATAACGGTTTTCTCTTTGCCGATATTCGCAATCAGCTTTCGTATTTCTATCAATTGGTTTGGGTCTAAACCGGAGGTGGGTTCATCCAAAATCAGAACTTGCGGATCATGAATCATGGCTTGCGCAAGCCCGACACGTTGGCGGTAACCTTTCGATAGTGCTCCGATTTTTTTGTGCTGTTCGAGTTCTAAACCTGTCAGCTCAATCATTTTCTCTATGCGGCTGCTCTTATTTTTTAGTTTGTAAACTCCTGCCACAAACTCTAAATACTCTCGAACATACATGTCGTGGTACAACGGATTGTGTTCCGGAAGGTAGCCGACCGAACGGCGCACTTCTTCCGAATTTTCAAAAATATCAAAACCATTTACAGAAACACTCCCTTCGGATGGAGGCAGAAAGCAAGTGATAATTTTCATCATGGTAGATTTCCCGGCACCATTAGGTCCGAGAAGTCCAACGATTTCTCCCGTGTTGATTTCCAAAGAAACTTTGTTGAGTGCTTTTTGTGCACCATAGTGCTTCGTAATGTTTTGAATCCGGATAGCCATAGATAAATTCTTTTGAGCAGCGAAAATACAAATTTTGCTATGGTTGTTGCGTTTTTCTTGTAGAAATACAGAAGGAAAAAAAACAATTGCTACTTTTGGCGGTGCAATTGTTGCTTTTTTGTTGGAGTATCTGCGAAAAAAAGAAGCAGTACGAACAGAATGTTCGTTATCGGAATGAAATGAAGATGCAGTTGGGGAAATGAAACAGATCATGTTTGAGATAAATATTAAGATACACAGCAAGATGATTAAAGTTTTATCTCCCGGTTTTGGTCTGATGACAAAATTTTAAACAGATGAAAAAGATGGTGAAAAAAATAGTATTGATAATAACGGTTTTGTTTTTAAGTGCTTCATTGTTTGCACAAACAGAGGATAAAGAAACCTTAAAAAAAGAATTATCGGAAATTAAAGCCGAGATTAGTAAGTTAGAGAAAAAGGTAAATGGTGTTCAAACAAAAATTGACAAACTATACGGTTGGAAACTGAACGCTTTTGGTACAATAGGCATAAATTTATCGGACTTTAATAGGTGGTATGCCAACAGTAAACCCAATTTGTCGGAAGGACGTATCAATATCGTACACGATGTGTATGCAAAATTAAATAGAGAAAAATATTTTTGGTTGAGTTATTTGAACTTGAATTTAGGCTGGAAAAAATCTTATAATAAAGATAAAGACCCCGAGAACAAAGGCTTTGAGAATAAAACCGACATTTTTAAACTGGGTTCGTTGTTTGGCTACAAACTAACTGAAAAATTCAGTCTGTCTTTTGTAACTGATTACAGAGGTTCGTTTATTAAAGATTTTGCCGATCCAAGTTTTTGGGATTTGGGTATTGGTATGTCTTGGAATCCTGTTAAGGATTGTTATGTAGTCGCTAACCCATTGAGTTATGAGCTAATATTTAGTGGAAATGACAAAGTGTATCAATCTTCTATGGGAGCAAAATTTTTAGTTGATTATACTCGAACCATACGAAAAATTAATTTTAAGACTAATTTAACAACATTTTTAAGTTACAAATCAATGGATTATTCAAGTTGGACTTGGACAAATTCGTTTTCTTATACCTTGTGGAAAAAAATTGGACTTGGATTTAATTTTGGGTTAAGACAGAATAAGCAGGAGGCTTTTAATAGTGAAATAACTTCTTATCCAAGCTTGGAAAATACCGAAAACAAATTGCAATATTTTTGGATGTTTGGTTTGAGCTATGTGTTGTAAATGTAAAAGTTTGGTTATCTTACAGTCAACGTGTTATACACTTTACAAATACTTCCCCAAAGAAGTGTATTTCCTGGGATAAATTATTAATACAAAAATGTTTTTTGTCGAGTTATTTGAACTTAAATTTAAGTTGATAAAAATTTATGTAGAAGTAAGGTGGTAACTGTGTGTTTTTTTTTTAATTTTGCTTCGATTTAAGGGGGAAGGTGTTTTGGTGAACTCAAAAATACGAAGTCCTGAAGGCGTTTTAAAGTCTCAATTTTCGGATGTTATGAACTAATATAAACGTCTATGATGAAAATCATTTTATTCAAAATGGGGAATTGATGGGAGTTTTTTTATTAGAATAATTAACCTATTAGTAGTTTTTTTGTTTTGAAGGGTTTTAATTTTAAATAGAAATTACGAGCTGATTAAATTGTATTTAAATTAGTGTGATAATTTAAAAATAACCTTGATGAGTTTTTTGTATGTAACCAATTTATAGTTTAATTTAAAAAATAAATAAGTAATGAAAAAAAATTTATTTGTAGTAGCTTTGCTGTCATTTTTGTTTGTGTTTAGTGCGTGTGATAAGAATGTTCTAATTCCATCGAATGAAAAAGATATTCTGACTTTTAATTCTGTTGAGGATATTGATAACGAAATAATTAAACTTGTTGATATGAGTTTTGATGAATTAGTAGAGTATGAAAAGCAAAAAGGGTATAAATCATACGGTCGTGAATGTGAAGAAGTTTATCAAAGTCTAAATTTTGATTCTTTTAAAACGAAAGAAGATATAGCTCGTTTTGTAGATAGAAATAGTGACTATCTAGAAATTATCACTGATCAATATGGAGATTTATATCTTGAAACAAAATTAAGCAATAATAAATACAGATATATTCTTAACAAGGATAAGATGTATATACTAAATGATAGTGTCCGTAAAGTTTTTAATGAAGGAGAAATTTCAACAAAAATTGAAAATAGAGAAAAATTATCAAGGATAAGAGAGTTTGATGATAAAAACAATATTATTAGTTCGGAATTTTGTTTCCATCCAACAAAAACAATAAGTTCTTCTATGGAAATTGTTGATGAATCATCGTCCAAATCACCATCCTCAAATTGTGGTAGATATGCTATAGACAGGGAAACGAATAATAGAGATAGAACAAAAATAGAGATAAAATTAGTGGAAAGCCATATTGGTGGTCAATATAGGATTTATCACGATGGTATTATCCGTCCTTATAAAAGGTTTTTGGGAGTATGGTGTCGATGTCGTCGTACAATTTCCTTCCAATGGAAATATACAGCCTATGCCAATATTTATGGACATAATTTTACAGCAGGAGAAAATAGAAGCGGTAAGAAAAAAGCTTACAAGGTAGAATCTTACAAACAACTTTTCTTTATGAGTGATGAAATAATTTTTGATTGGGATTGGTATTATTTGAAATATGATTGTTGGGGGGATACTCCATCCACTGATAAAGCTTATGTAGAATGTTATTAATTTCAATAAACACATTGAGATCTAATCATTTTCAATAAATCTCTTTGTAAAATCAAAAAATAGTGAGTTTGTTCGGCATTGGTTTTTTATGAATATACAGAATTTATTGTTGTGTTGAATTATTTTATAGTAAGCATAACGTGTTGTTTTTTAGTTGTAGTTATAACTCATTCAAAAACAATGATGATTGGGAAGATTAATTGAAAGTGTTTTATACAGCTTCTGTAAGAAAACTTTTTGATTATTTAACTATGTGGAGTTCTAGAGTTTTCTTACAGAAGCTAATATGTATATCTATGAAAAAGTTAATTACAATTCTTTTAATTGCATCTGCATTAACACTTAATGCGCAAGATGGTATTCAAAAAAACAGAATTAAAGCCAACGTTTCTTATTCAAGTTATCAATCAAATATTCTATTAGGAAAGGCTAGGGATTTTGAAAGAATGGGTAATTACCAAATAAATATTATTTATACATTACCTAAGCTTGTTGAATTTGGTGTTTATGGAGGATATTCTTGGAATACTTCTGACTATTATAATCTGGGCATTAATACTAATATTCAGATATTACCCTTTATCTTGCCAAAACCAACGAAAAGACTGGAGCTTTATGTTGTTGGTAAAGTTGGTCAATTATTTGAAGTAGGTTTTGGAAATTATTATAAATATTGGGAATATTCCGGTGGTCTTGGTGCCAGCATTTACCCTTTTAGTAAAAAGCGTATTGGTTTATTTGCCGAATACACTATGGGTAAATATTTTCATGAAGAAAATGATAATTTTAAATTTGGTTTATCTTTTCGTCTTTTTTAAAAAGCAATTATGTTTAGAAGCATACGTTTTACAATACTGATGTTGTGTCTTTTCTTTTTTACCTCTTGTCGTAAACAAATAGCGCCTGATGATTATAATTTTGAGGAACAAATATGTGTCAATGCACTGTTAATTGCAGATAGCAGTATGGTTGTTCATGTTTCAAAGGCTGAAAAAATGGGAGACTCCCGCTTATCGACAATTGAAGACGCTCAGGTATCTATTTACAATGATGAAGATAGTTATACTTTGGTTCATACGCATTCGGGAATGTATTCAACTGATATTCCGGTAAGAAGTAATACCTCATATTCATGCAGAATAGATGTGGACGGTGAAACGATCACAGCAAACTGTAAAATACCCGAACAAGCCCAATTGTTATCGGTACGGTTAAGTCCCGGAGGGTGGGTAGATGAAGAAGGTATTTCCATGCCACTGTTTGAATTAGAGTTAGACAATACAGCAAGCGATACACTTTATTATCAGGTTTATGTATATTCTTATTCTAAGCGGATTATGAATTCCGGTGCTTATAAATATGACTCGGGGCAGTCAGCAGAAATATTCTCCAATGAAGGTGAAGAGGGGAGTAGTTTTACAAAACAAATCCGCTTTTGGAGAAATACATGGGGTGGTCAGAAAACCTATGCTTATCTTCTAGAAATACGAGCATTGAATAAGGATGCTTATTTGTATCTGAAAAGTAAAAATCTATATGATTTTGGACGATTTCCTGAGTTTGGCGTTACCAGTCCGGTTACCTACAATATTTATGACAATATAGAGAATGGTGCAGGTATTTTTGCAGGCTATTCTGCTATATTAAGTGATACACTTTATGAAATAAAACCCGGAAAATGATGAAAAAAATACTTTTAGTCATAATATTCCTACTTTCTTTTTATATCAATAAAACATATTGTCAGCTTAATGTTTCAGGTTTTGTGAAAGATGCCGAAACAGGCGAAGTTCTTATTGGTGCTCATATTGTTGATTCAAAATCGGGCGAAGGGACTGCAAGTAATAATGCAGGTTATTTTTCTCTAAAAATAAATAATGGAAGTAAAATTGAAGCTTCGTACATTGGATATGCAAAACAAGAAATATCAATAAATAGTGATACCTTGTTGAGTGTTTTTTTAACTCCCGGTGTAGAATTAAATGAAGTTTCCGTTTATGCCAAAATGCACGAAAGTTATAATGTGTCAAAATTAAGTGCAAAAGAAATTAAAAATATCCCTGCGCTTGGCGGAGTGCCCGATGTTTTTAAGACGATGCAAATGTTACCCGGAATCACAGGGCAAAGTGAAGCTTCCAGTATGCTTATTGTCAGAGGAGGAGACCCCGGACAAAATTTATATTTAGTGGATAATACACCTTTGATTTACGTGAATCATCTTGGTGGCTTTTTATCTGTTTTTAATCCGGATATGATAAACGATATTTCGATAATGAAAGGTGGTTTTCCTGCTCAATATGGAGGCAAGCTGTCATCTATAGTTAATGTTAGTCAGCGTAGTGGAAACACAAAAGAGCATAAAGGTTCTTTTGGCGTTGGTATAACGGATGTAAATTTAAGCCTGGAAGGTCCTTTGAACGATAATGCTACATATATTCTTACAGCTCGTAAAACTGTCTACGATTTATTGGTATTAGCAGCAAGTTCGCTTAGTGCCGGAAATGCTTCTACGGTAAGTTATGGATTTCACGACTTGAACACTAAAGTAACGTGGAATCCGAATAAGAAAAATAAGTTTTTCATCAATTTATATCAGGGGGATGATTATTTTTTTGGAAGTAATAAACCCGAATCGAAATTTGATAAAACAAAAAGCCGATTAACGAATGTGTGGGGCAATTTATTGGTGGCTGGAAATTGGAATTATGTTGCTAATTCAAAATTATTTGCCGAAAGTGGAGTTTCTTTTACCCGATACAGATTAAAAGAAAAACAAATACTTAAATCGGTAGATGAATTTGATTATAAAAGCGTCTTTCAGTCATCGGTTGATGATGTAAGTTTGCGCAGTAATTGGAACTACCGTTTAAATAACTTCTATACAATTAAGTTTGGTGCTCAATATTCTTTTTTGCGGCACATTCCATATAGCTTGAAACAAAACGTTTTTCTCAATTTTGATAAAAAAAGAGTTGAAAACTCAAATCAAGGAATCGTCTATATCGAAAACAGAATCAGTATTGCAAAAATCTTAGATTTCAACATCGGTCTGCGTGGAGTGCATTATTCGCATCAGTCATATAACAAACAAATGTTGGAGCTAAGGCTGAGTTTGACACTTAAACATTCCGATAATATAAAAACGAATCTGTGTTACATGAAGACAAATCAAACATCGCATCTGCTTATGATTCCCGGTGTTAATATATTGGCGAATGAAATATGGATTCCGGCAAGCAAAGAGCTGCAACCCTCATATAGTGATCAATATTCCATTAGTAATCACTTTGATTTTGCAAGTTTTATGTTTTCGGCAGAAGTTTCGGCTTATTACAAAACCATGCACAATTTGGTGAGCTATAAAGAGGGTGTTGTAAATATAAAAAACGATCTTGATAGAGAGTCGCTTATCGAAAATGACGGTAATGGTAAATCCTATGGTATTGAGTTTTTTCTAAAGAAAAATTATGGTGATTGGACCGGGAATATATCATATTCATGGAGTGCAACAAAACGTCAATTTGACAAGATTAATCAGAGTAAAGAATATTGGTATGCTTATCATCGACCTCATAGTTTTTCAATTTTCGTCAACAAGCAGCTCAGTGAAAAATGGAATTTCAATATTGCATGGATTTTTCAATCAGGCATTCCTTATACACCGGTTATAGGGCGGCAATACATTATTGTTCCTGATTTGTTCGATGATGATGGAAGTCCCGTTTATGAAGAGATTTTTGTATATGGTGAGCGTAATAGTGCAAAAATGAAAAATTATCACCGACTGGATATAGGCGTTAGCTACAAAAAGAAATCCAAAAAGGGTAATGATATAGTTTGGTCTTTTTCTGTATACAATGCTTACAACAGACAAAATCCAAACATGTACTACTACAATGTTGATGCAAGCGACCAGTTTGTGGTTAATTACACAAGCGACAAATACCAAGTTCAGAATTTATATCAGCTCAGTCTGTTTCCGATAATCCCTGCCGTTTCGTATAAAATTTATTTTAGAAAGAGCGAAAATAAAACTAAGAAGAAAAAGTTTACAAATTGGCTTTATGATTAGATGCTGAAACATGTAAAGCCAATATTTTATTGACCAAAACGAGAAAAGTTTTCCACATAACAAGCTGTTGAAAACCAAGCTGTGAGGTCTCATGAGTAAAATTTAGAAAAATATTACATTTTGATACTTAATTTTTTACGTTTTGAAAATTATATTTCCTATATTTGCAGCCCCGTTTTGGATACATTGTTTAATCGACTGGCCCAGAGTCTTGTGTATGGTGAGCAAGCAGATGTTGATAAAAAATGATGTAAAATGCATCGGAGAGGTGCGAAAAAATGAAAAAAAATAATGGACACATTAAGTTACAAAACAATTAGTGCTAATAAGGCAACTGTTAAGAAAGAATGGTTTGTTGTAGATGCTGAAGGTGAAGTATTAGGTCGTTTAGCGTCAAAAGTAGCGAAAATTCTAAGAGGGAAACATAAGCCAAGCTTTACACCTCATGTTGATTGTGGTGATAACGTAATTATCATCAATGCTGAGAAAGTTAGACTTACGGGTAATAAGTTAGAAGAGAAGCAGTATGTTCGTCATTCCGGATATCCGGGAGGTCAGCGTTTCACAACTCCTTCTGATTTGTTGAAGAAACACCCAGAGCGAATCGTTGAGAAAGCGGTTAAAGGCATGCTTCCTAAGAATAGATTAGGTCGTCAGATATACAAAAACATGAAGGTATATGTAGGTTCTGAGCATAAGCATGAAGCACAACAACCAAAGAAATTAGTATTAAACGAAATTAAATAAGGAAGATGGAAGTTTTAAATTCAAACGGAAGAAGAAAGACAGCTGTTGCCAGAATTTATATGAAAGAGGGTAACGGAACTGTTACAATCAACGGTAAAGATGTAAAAGAGTATTTTCCACTTCCAACATTACAGTACATTGTAAATCAGCCTTTCCTTATCACAGGAAACGAAGCGAAGTATGATGTAACTGCAAATCTTAATGGTGGTGGAATTAAAGGGCAGGCAGAAGCTATTCGTTTAGCAATCTCAAAAGCACTTTGTGAAATTGACGAGGAGTATCGTCCGGCATTGAAAGCGCAAGGATTATTACGTCGTGATCCGCGTATGGTTGAAAGAAAGAAACCAGGTCAGAAGAAAGCTCGTAAGAAATTCCAGTTCAGTAAGCGTTAATATTTATTACAATATATTTATAAGTTTAGTATCTAAATTGTCGAGACTTTTGTGTAGAAAAACTACTCGGCAATTGGTTTTAAAGAATGTAAACAAGACAAAAAATGCCAAAAATTGATTTTAAAGAAATGCTCGATGCAGGTGTACACTTTGGACACCTAAAGAGAAAGTGGAATCCGAACATGGCTCCTTATATTTTTATGGAGCGTAATGGTATTCACATTATAGACTTGTACAAGACTAGTGCAAAAATGGAAGAAGCCGGAAAAGCTATCAAACAAATTGCAAAGTCGGGCAAGAAAGTTTTATTTGTAGCAACAAAAAAACAAGCAAAAGAAATCGTAGCCAATACGGTTAAAGGAGCGAACATGCCATTCGTTACTGAACGTTGGCCGGGAGGTATGCTTACTAACTTTGCTACAATCCGAAAAGCAGTTCGTAAGATGACTTCGATTGATAAAATGATGAAGAGTAAGACTTACGAAAATATTTCGAAGCGTGAAAGACTACAGGTTGCACGTGAGAGAGCGAAGCTTGAGAAAAACTTCGGATCTATCGCTGATCTTAACCGTCTTCCTTCTGCACTTTTTATTGTTGACATCAACAAAGAACACATTGCTGTTGCAGAAGCTAAAAAATTAAATATTCCAACATTTGCTATCGTGGATACCAACTCAAATCCTAATGCTGTTGATTTCCCAATTCCTGCAAATGATGATGCTTCCAAATCAATCGAGCTTATCGTTAAATATATGACTGATTGTATTAAAGAAGGTTTGAACGAGCGAAGTCTTGAAAGAGATAAGCGTGCTGCTGAAGAGGCTGAAGCTAAGGCTGCTGCTGCTGAGAAAAAGGCTGAAGCAAAAGCTGCTGCTGCCGAGAAAAAAGCAGAAACAAAAACTGAAGAAAAATCTGAAACTGAGAAATAAATCTCAGATACCATAATTCCGAATGTCTCAACTGCTTGTGCATGTTGAGATGTTCGGAATGTATTTTAAGTATCCTTAAAAAAAAGCGTTAAGGGTATTTTTGAGAGTTGTCGAACTTATTGGTTGCTCTCACAAAAAATTACAAGACGATAAGATAATTTATAAAAACATAATAAAAATGGCTAAAATTTCTGCTGCAGATGTAGCTACGCTGAGAAAGCAAACTGGTGCCGGCATGATGGATTGTAAAAAGGCACTAACAGAATCAGATGGTGATTTTGATAAGGCAATTGAATATCTTCGTAAGAAGGGACAAAAAGTTGCGAATAAGCGTGCTGATCGCGATGCAAACGAGGGTATCGTTGTTTCAAAGGTTTCTGATGATAACAAGTTTGGTTTGCTTTTTATGCTTAACTGTGAAACAGATTTCGTAGGTAAGAATGAAGATTTTATCAACTATGCTAACCGTTTGGCTGATGTGGCGCTTGCTAATAAAGCTGAAAGTGTTGAAGCTATCAAAGAACTTGAAATTGATGGTCTTAGAGTTGCTGACAGCCTTGCTGATATGATTGGTAAAATTGGTGAGAAACTTGAAATCGGTGCTTACGAATTTATCACTGCTGAGTATGTTTCTGCATACACTCACAATGGTAGCCGTCTTGCTACTATCGTTGGTTTTAACAAAGCTGAAAGTGAAAACTTGGCAACAATTGGTAAAGATGTTGCTATGCAGGTTGCTTCTATGAACCCTGTAGCTCTTAACTCTGAAAGCGTTCCTAGTGAAATTATCGAAAAAGAAACTGAAATTGCTAAAGATCTTCTTCGTCAAGAAGGTAAGCCTGAAGCTATGATTGATAAAATCGTTGTTGGTAAGATCAATAAGTATTTCAAAGAGAATACGCTTATGAGTATGGCTTTCATTAAAGATAACAAGACTTCTGTAGCTGCTTACGTTCAAGCTAATGATAAAGAACTTGACGTAACTGATTTCAAAAGAGCTATGTTAGGTGAATAATCCTGATTGAAAATATTACAAAGTATACAAAAAAGAGGCTGCCAAACGGCAGCCTCTTTTTTGTTATGTCGTGTTTCTGTCCTAAAATAGCGATATTTAGGTCGAGGATTGTAATATTGGTTCTATTTAATTAACCTGTATCGCTATTTTAGGAAAAGACAAACTTACTTCTTTATCACTCGTCGATATTCCAATTGTTTCTTGCTACGTAATTCCAATACATAAACACCGGAACTATATCTCTCCATATCCACACGAATCACAGGTTCATGAATACCGGAACGTTTTAGAACTACACTTCCATCGGACTTATACACAGTCAAAGTAAGATCTTTGGGATCTTTGTCTGATAACTTAATCATTAATTGATTCCTAACAGGATTGGGATATACCTCATCAATTAACTTGTCATAACTATATTCATAATACGGCTCTCCGTCATACTCAATATACAAGCTGTCAATAAATACACTATTTCCCAACTTACTATGTACGCTGAAATTAAATAACACATCATCACGACCGACAAGGTGTGATATATCAATTCGTTCTTTTCTCCATTGCTCTTCACTAGTAGGATAAAACTCACTAAAAGCCGCTTCAACGGTTGAAAGGTCTTCACCACCTTTCTTATACAGAATTTCTTCAAAACTTCCTGCACAATCACCTGAAAGAGAAATCGTCAGTGTGTCGACAAAAACAGGATTAACAAATTGGTGAGCCACTTTGAAATTCAAGAATATAGCACCTTCTAAAGGTAGTTCAATCAATGGACTGATCAAAGCGTCGTGCGCTCCTGATGCTCCATATCCCCACGAAGGCATCATCATAGCATCGTATGAATAGTCATTCGTATCTATGTGAACATACTTCCATGTTTTTGAGCGATCAGGGTTTTCAACTATCCAAGAATTAAAGATAGCACTTGAATCGTTAAAATCATCTGAAAATGGCAGTAAAAACTCTTTTCGCAAGTTGAAACGAACAACCCTTTGGTTATTCACTAAATCTATATCTGATTTCGTTTCTTCATTATGTACTCTGAAATAAAGTTCTTTTTTTCCCGGAACTAAAGAATAGATTTCAGGCAATTCTACTTCGACAGAAGCAGCGGCTAACAATTCACCACTCCAGTCGGTGGTTCTTTTTTCTTCACCATCAAACCAATATTCAATTGTACAAGCTTTTACAGACTCTATTCCTTTATTTTCCAAAACAATAATCGGATTAAAATTGGCTTCGCACACAAGGTTTGAACTCGGATATTTTATTTCAGCGATCGCTAAATCATAAGAATAAGTCATTGGGTCAACGGGCGTGTGTGTTTGCGATAAATATTCGAAAGCCGCAAGTACATCTATCAGTCCGCGACCATAACTATTGTCTTCACCTTCTTCTCCCAAATCAATGGCTGAATTATATAAGGCATCTAGTATTTCTGTTCCGGTAAGTGTTGGGAAGGCTTCTTTCAATAATAATACCGCACCGCTAACATGAGGGCAAGCCATTGATGTTCCTTGCAACGACTTGTATTTATCATTTTCGACGCAGGAACGAACTTCCTCTCCCGGAGCAACTACTTCCGGCTTTATTTTCAAAGCACCTTCACCCGGACAAATGGTCGGTCCGCGGCTAGAGAAACTTGACACTTCAAGATCATGATAATTCACACTACCAACACTAAAGACATTCAATAAATTTGAATTCAGATGCTGAGGTAAGCCAATGGTTTGTTCTCCGGAGCCTTCATTTCCGGCGGCAAACACCACAGCAATACCGCAAGATTCAAGCGCGATAAACAAATCATTCATGTAGCTATCACACAGTTCTGTATCATTAGCAGGAAGATAGCCCCACGAATTATTAATTACATCCGGCATATCATCGGTAGTTTCAGGGTTACCATCAGGATCCATTGCCCATTCAAAAGCGAACACAAAGTCACTTAAAGGCTTTACCGTTGCATTACTTGTTGCAACGAGGTCGGCAACCTGATAATAAGCATTAAAAGCCGCACCAATAGTGTCGTGTGTTGCCGGATCGAGCCCTAACTGAGTTCCTAAGGTGTGAGTGCCATGACTACCTTGTTTATCTTTAGGATAATCAATATCTAACGAAAAAAAAGCCTCAGAGAGAGAACTATAATTACCCAAAAAGCCATCTTCAATAGCGGGATGATCAATCCAAGCCCCTGTATCCAAGTTGAAAGTTTTACGACCACGTCCGGTATATCCCATTGCCCACATTGCCGGAGCATTGATTGCTTGTAACCCCGGTTCTGCTCCTCCCGGCGATTTTTTTGTGCTTGTTTCTCCTAAGGCAACAATGGGGTGTACTTTGCGAGAATATTCATACTCGATGCTTTCAATGTCGGATCTCCCCGACAGATATTCAATCAAAGATTTATTGGCTTTAAGGTTGATCATATTCAAACTCCATGATGATCGAAGATCACGATAAGACCCCGGATGTTCGTCTTCCCAATATTGAATATCCTCTAAGATTGCTTTCTGAGTTTTTTGAGCATGTTTTTTTAAAGTACTTACCGTCATCACGCCACGCTGATGAATGTCTGTCTTACTATTTTCAAACTGCTGCTTCAATTCAAGAATGTCATACTTATCCTTCAAAATGATATTCACATGAATAAACTCATTTGAAGAACTTTTTTCCATTTTATCTTTTAAGCCTGAATCAACATAAGCTTCCTGAGCTTCTGCTTGGAAGGATAAGCCGATGAGGAATGCGATGAGTATAAATAATTTTGATTTCATAGATAAAATATTAAAACACAAACGATGGTGTAAACAAACCATACTAAATTCATCGTTGGTGAGGGTTATTCGTTGTATTGTTTTTTAATTCATTAAGATTGCCTTGGCATAGTTTTCCCAACTCATTTTTTCAGTTGCCCGAGCAACATTCTCAGGGTCAAGAGGAGCTTCAATAAATCGCTCATAAGTCTTTTTCATTGATTCAATATCACGATCCTCAGCAAGGTATCCGTTAAAGCCATCTTCGATAGTTTCAGGGAAGTGTCCAACCTTTGTTGCTAAAATTGGCAATTTAAAATTATAGCTCAAGGACTCAACTCCGGAAGGTGTTGCCGTTAAATAATACAAAACTACGGCATCACTCACCTGAAAATATTTGGGCACATCTTCATTAGGGATAAACTCGTTTACAATAAGTACTTTATCTTCAAGACCATATTTCTTAATCAGTTCTAATGGACGATAATTTTTTTCATCATCTTCCTTTTTAACCAAAAAGAACTTCACGACAGCCCAAAGTGCATTTTTAATCTTAGCACTCAATTTTGTATTATCTAAAGTATGCCAAAATGATTCACCACAGATCAACAAACTTACATCATCACGTTCATCTGCCAAACGTTTAAAAGATTCAATAACATTATGAAGCCCCTTATATTTTCGGATAAATCCAAAAAACAAAAAAGCATGTTCCTTAATATTGTGTTCCTTTTTAAAGGCTTCCACATCAAAGTCTGCTTGAGGCTTGAAGAGGTCGTAAATTGGATGATACAGTTTTATAACAGGCTGATTTTCTTTAGAAACGCTTCGCTTTCCGTCATAGGTAAGTTCAAATTTCTTTTTAGGGAAAAGAGCTTTCAGTTCATCGTAGGTTTTCAAAGCATGGACTATAAAACTAGACGCTTTTGAAATACCAATTTTTGTGAGGAACTTATCTAATGATGAATTTTCCTTTTGAATAACAAAATGACAGTCAACAATCACTTCTGCATTTGTATGTTTCTTTAACCAAGAGACCATTCTTCCCACGGGCAATCCTTGTACGGCGAGCGACCATTGAAAAATGATCTTCTGAGGAGCTAATGATTTAATGTATCGACAGGTGGCGTACCAAGTAAAAGGATTGTTGTAATTGGTCATATACTTCACTTGAATATTTGTTCCTTCCAACAGGTCGGTACGGCTATTCTTATCAATAAAATCTCTGGGCAATATTGCCGGATATTGTTGTGTCCACGATACGATGTGTACATTCGTATCTTTCATTTTATCAAAAGCTTTCGCCAATGAAGTGTTATAATTTGAGATTCCACCTTTAAACTTTGGTCCCGGACCGAAGCAAACAATAGTTTGTGCACTCATAGTCGTGAATTAAAAAATCCGGAGCATATTGATTGAAGACCCCGGATTCATTATCAAAAAAAATTATTTTACATATTTTGCAAGGGCAGCGTCATAAACTCTACGCATTCCTTCTTCGAGAGAAATTTTCGCTTTCCAGCCGAGACGTTCTTCAACATAGTCCATTTTACAATATCGAGAATGTACTCCCACAGGTTTATCAAGAAGTTGTTTAATCTCAGGATTATAGCCTGCGAATTTAGAGAAGATTGCAATAATATCTCGAAATGTGGTAAGATAGCCGCTACCAATATTGATTGCCGTGCCATCGCTGATTTTATCCATTGCTATTTCTACACAATCAAGAACATCGTCAATATGTACAAAATCACGACCTTGCAATCCTGTCCCCCAAACCTCGAACGGATCTTCTTTCTTAGCTGCTCGCGCTGCAATGGCAGGAATAGGGTAGGTTAAATCCTGATCTTCTCCATAGCCTGAGAAGGGGCGAATGCAGACGATGGAAATGCCATAATGTTTCGCAGCAATTTTAGCAAGATATTCACCCGTCAGCTTCGACCATCCGTAGGTCATGTCCGGTTCGCCCATATTTGCAAAGTCAATATCACTTTCACTTAGTGCTATTGCATTTGTGTCTGTTTGTTTTGCAATTGGGTATGCTGCACTCGAACTCGGGTAAAGAACCCTGTCCGGTTTGTGGCGAGTAATCCAATAAAAGAACTCGGCATCAATCGAAAGGTCAAGAGCAACCATCATCGGGTCGCCGTCTATTTTGGCACGTCCTCCTACGATTGCAGCAAAATGGAATACATCGTTAAATTTTTCAACATCTATACCGTACTGATCTTTGAAATAAGAAGTGTTTAATCCAAGATTATGGAGCGTGCTTCTAAAATCTTCTTTAATGAAAATCAATCTTCCGTCAGCATAAACGGTTTTATTGTTTTCTTCACTAACTTTTTCAGCATCCAACCAAGTGTCGGGGTGTGTCCCTACCGAAAGATCATCTATAAATATAACACGGGCATCCGTTGTGTTAAAAAGGCGTTTTACCATATTACGACCTACAAAACCACAACCTCCCGATACTAAATGCGTTTTCATACGTATATTTTTAATAAGTGAGATACAAAAGTAATGAATTGATTGGGATTAGCAGGTAGTGAAACTATGGCATTTTTAAGAAATTAAAAATAATGCTTGCAAAAACTACTACCAACGTGCTCCATTGAATCGTTCAGCTTGATAAATGGTCCGATCAATGGTGTCCGGAAATTTTATGTTTTTGTACAACTCTCTTTTTACGAGTTTTTTATTTTCATAAAAATCGCGTTGTGTGGCGATAAAATGTCCGTTAATTTTTTTGTACGACTTGAATAGTGTTTCCTTCAAGGTGTCTTTCTGCTTGTTTCGAGTGGCAAGCACATAAAGTCTTTTTTTATCAATGATGATATTTTTGAAGTTGTGATTAAATTTTTGATTTCCAATTATGTAAACTTCTTTTCCTTCCCAAATGGTATCTTTGACTTTTGTCATGTCGTATTTCAATTCCAAGAGCTGCTGTGTTGTCAATTTAGCAGGTTGATGATACACATCCCATGAAAGAATGCTTAAATCATTATTCTTAGGAATGCGTTCTTTTCTGTTTGAATTTTCAAATACATGCATGTACCCACGTTCAAAAATTATTCCATCTCCGCTACTCATACTGTTGTATTTGACCATGAGAAAGCCCGGAGCGCTGTAAGCTTCATACCATGTTTCATTTTTTGATAGTTGTTCGTTTTTGTCAAAAAATTGTGTTTCTTGAACGAATGTAAGGTTTTTGAATAATTTTTGGTTCGATTTTTTCATTTCGAGGACAACATCGTAGCCGGAGTTCATAGTTAGCTTGAGACACGAGGAAAATAGACAAACTGAAAGGAAAGTAATGTATAATATTGCTTTTTTTATTTGTTTATGTTTAGTGTTTTATATTTTGTGGTTTTTAAACATATAATCCTCCTACGCTGTGTCTTACTATTTATCTCAGGCATTGTTCGTTTCATGGCATAAGCATCGTGTTTGGTTTCCTTATTGGTATGCCCAATAATATTCTCTAACAAAGCCTAAAATTACAAATATAACTTCGAATAATTCTACCAATCAATAATTAGAATCGGTCTTTTACTCTACAATAAATACCTTTGCATTAAATACAATACGAAATGGAAGATTTTTTTATTGAAAGGTATCCCAAGAGTTCAAATAATTCGCTTCGAGCATTCAGTGCTGCTGATGAATTAATGGTTCGGTATGTAGGTGAACAGCATATCGAAGGAAAAGATGTTTTATTGCTCAATGACAGGTTTGGTTTTTTGAATTTGTCAATGATGGATCGAAATTGTACACATGTTATTTCTTATCGTTCGCAGGAAAAAGCGATTTTAAAAAACTTAAATCGAAATAATATTGATGTGAGCAATTTAAAAACGATCGATTTATTGGACTTTTCTTATAATCATAATTTTGATTTTGCATTACTGCACCTCCCAAAGTCTTTGGAGTTGTTCGAGCTTTTCTTAGCGCGGCTTACACGAGCAATTGCTCCGAATGGCATTTGTTTATGTGGATTTATGACTCGTCATTTCACCGCATCCATGTTGAAAATAGCTTCGAAGTATTTTGAGACTGTTGAGCAAACCAAAGCATGGAAAAAAGCACGACTCTTGATTCTGAAAAATGCGAAGCACCAAGAATTGCCACATTTTATCAATGAAATTAAGCGTGAAGGTAAAAAGCCTCTCCGACAATATTACGGAGTTTTTTCTTCACGAGGAATAGACATTGCTACTCGTTTTTTGTTGGAACAGATGCAGCTGCCGGAACCATCATCAAGCATATTGGACTTAGCATCAGGAAATGGTGTTATTGCTGTTCATATTCGTGAAAAAATGCCGAATGCTGTATTGCATCTCTTGGATGACAGCTATTTGGCGGTGGCTTCCTCTAAAATGAACTTAGGCGGTCGCAATACATTTTTTTATGTAGATAACAATTTGGATCAAATACGTGATGCGTCTATGGATATGATTGTAACAAACCCTCCGTTTCATTTTGAGCACGAAATTGATATAAGCGTTGCCGTTGATTTGTTTCGTCAATGCAAAAGTAAGCTCAAACCAAATGGTTTCTTACAAGTTGTTGCCAATCAACATTTGAATTACAGTACACACTTACGTAAAATATTTACACGTGTCCGAATATTGAAAGCACATAAGAAATTTGTAATCTATATTGCTGATTGATTGGCTTTAATTGTTTTTCAATTCTTCTGCCAAATATTTTGCTGTTAGGTTCTCGTTTTTTTGTTTTGCAACTTCTTCGGGAGTACCTACGGCACAAACACGACCACCGCGCACACCACCTTCCGGACCGATGTCGATAATGTGGTCGGCAAGCTTGATCACTTCCAAGTTGTGTTCAATGATGATGGCTGTGTTTCCTTTGTCAATCAGTTTATTGATTACCTCCATAAGAACTTTTACGTCTTCAAAATGAAGTCCTGTTGTAGGTTCATCAAGGATGTAAAGCGTTTTTCCGGTATCTTTTTTTGAAAGCTCAGATGCCAGTTTTACACGCTGTGCTTCACCACCCGATAAGGTTGTAGATTGTTGTCCCAGAGTAATATATCCCAAACCGACATCTTGCAAATTCTTAATTTTTCTTAGAATAGACGGAATATTCTCAAAGAACTCTACTGCTTGATCGATATTCATATTAAGAACATCATTGATGGACTTTCCCTTGTATCGAACCTCTAAGGTTTCGCGGTTATACCTTTGACCGTTACATTCTTCGCAGTGTACGTACACATCAGGCAAAAAATTCATTTCAATAACTCGAAGCCCTGCACCTTTGCACGTTTCGCACCTGCCGCCTTTAACGTTAAAAGAAAAACGCCCGGGTTTGTATCCTCTAATTTTAGCTTCGGGAAGATTGTGAAAAAGCTTGCGAATTTCATCAAAGGCACCGATGTAGGTCACAGGATTGGAACGAGGTGTTCGCCCGATAGGTGATTGATCAATATCAATAACCTTGTCGATATGTTCAAGTCCTTCTATGGATTTGTATTCCAAAGGTTTCTTTACACTACGATAAAAATGTTGATTGATGATCGGGTAGAGCGTTTCATTGATTAAGGTAGATTTTCCTGAGCCCGATACACCCGTTACCAAAACAAGCTTACCCAAGGGAATTGTGATGTCAACATTTTTTAGATTGTTACCTTTTGCTCCCTTCAACGAAATGTAGTGCCCATTTCCTTCGCGTCGTTTTTTTGGAATAGAAATTTCTTTTTTTCCGTTTAAATATTGGCAGGTTAGGGTGTTGCATTTGTTTATCTCGTTTGGTTTTCCTTGTGCCACGATATGACCTCCGTGAATCCCCGCTCCGGGACCGATGTCTAAGACGTGGTCAGCTGTAAGAATCATGTCCTTGTCGTGTTCCACAACGATGACCGTATTTCCTATATCGCGCAAATCTTGAAGAGCCTTGATGAGTCGCTGATTGTCTCTTTGATGGAGTCCAATGCTCGGCTCATCCAGAATGTACAATACGCCGACCAGTTGTGAGCCGATTTGTGTTGCCAATCGGATGCGCTGTGCTTCACCTCCCGACAAGGTTCGTGTGCCTCGGTTTAGTGTTAAGTATTCAAGCCCAACATCCAAAAGGAAGGACAGTCGCGTTTTTAGTTCCCGAATAATTTCTTTTCCGATAAAAAGTTTTTTGGGAGCAATGTTTTCATCCGCTTTTTCAAACCAACGATACAACGAAAGAAGATCCATATTTGCCAGATCCGCAATGGTTTTCTCTGCAATTTTAAATTGTAACGATTCTTTTTTTAATCGACCGCCTTTACATTCCGGACAGTCTACATGGTTCATGAATGAAGCAGCCCAGCGGCGAATGTTGGGAGTTACTTCATCCGTATGTTGATTTTTTATAAAGTTCTTGATGCCTTCAAAGTTGATGGTGTAGGTAGAAGTGATGCCGATATAATCATTATTGATTTCGAATGATTCGTTAGACCCGTTCAAAATAACAGACATCGCCTTTTGGGGAATATCTTTGATGGGCGTATCGAGCGTGAAGTCATATTTCTTGCCGATAGCGTCCATCTGCTTGAAAATCCAATTGTTTTTGAGCTCTCCAATGGGCGCAATTCCTCCTTTTTTGATGCTCAAATTCTTGTCCGGAAAAATTTTATTGAGGTCAACTTCGGCAATTGTTCCAAGCCCGTTACAGTGAGGACAAGCCCCGTAGGGCGAGTTAAAAGAAAAACTATTCGGTTCGGGTTCTTCATAGGAAATTCCGGAATCCGGATCCATAAGCTTTTTGCTGAAGTGTCGTGTTTCCTCCGTGTCAACATCTAAAATCATCAACGTTCCTTTCCCTTGTTTTAGGGCTGTGGCAACGGATGATTTAACACGTTTCTCCGAATTATCGGTGATCTTAATCTTATCAACAATAACTTCGATGTCGTGGACTTTGTAGCGATCAATGCGCATATCGGGGGTGAGTTCTCTAATTTCACCATCAATCCGTGTGCGTAAAAAGCCTTGCTTTCTTATTTGATCGAAAAGCTCACGATAGTGCCCTTTACGTCCTTTGACCAAAGGAGCCATGATGATCACTTTCTTATTGAAATAACTTTCTAAAATCAAATCAATAATTTGATTTTCTGTGTATTGAATCATTTTTTTTCCGGAAATATGCGAATAAGCATCTGCCGTTCGGGCAAAAAGTAAGCGCAGAAAATCATAAACCTCAGTGATTGTGCCTACCGTAGATCTAGGATTTTTATTGGTCGACTTTTGTTCAATAGAAATTACGGGACCAAGCCCGGTAATATTATCAACATCAGGACGTTCCAAGTTTCCGATAAATTGACGTGCATACGCAGAAAAAGTTTCCATATAGCGGCGCTGACCTTCGGCGTAAATGGTGTCGAAGGCTAAAGAAGATTTCCCACTGCCACTAAGTCCTGTGATTACAACCAACTGATTGCGGGGAATTTTGACATCAATGTTTTTAAGATTGTGAACACGAGCACCATAAACTTCAAGTAATTCCTGCTCCGAATCAAATTGTAAGTCTTCAACTTTTTCTGTCATGTTTTAATTGTTAATGATCAATGGTTAACTATAATTTTTTTGTAGATTCCCTTGCTGGTCGAATCTTTTACAAATAGGATAAAACGGCTAACAAAGGTACAACAATAATTTTGGTTATGCATCACGAAGAAGTGCTGCTTTCCGGTTGAACGCCGGATGAGGGGTAATGAATTTGCATTTTGTAAAAAGGTGAACAGGGAAAGGGGAGTGTGTGTTGGTGTTAGGTAAGTGTAATTCAGATGAGTAAACGATAAAAAACAAATTCAATAAAAAGTTATGAGTGACGAGTTGGTAGAAATTGAACGTAAGTACTTGGTAGTAGGTGATTTTCATCATTTAGTTACAAAGTCATACCGGATTCGGCAAGGATATTTGAATGCAGACCCTGAACGAACGGTGAGGCTTCGTTTGATGGAGGATAGGGCTTTTATGACGGTCAAAGGAAAGTCTTTTGACGGTGGCTTAAGCCGTTTTGAGTGGGAAAAAGAAATTGAAGTACAAGAAGCAGAGTCCTTGCTTAAACTTTGCGAAGCGTATCCGGTTGATAAAGTCAGACATGTTGTTTTGTACGAAAATCAGAAGTTTGAGGTTGATGTTTTTTATGGTCTGAATGAAGGTCTGGTACTTGCCGAAATAGAGTTGCTTGCGCCGGATCAGCAAGTTGTTCTCCCTGATTGGATTGGGGAAGAAGTAACAGGTGATGCGCGATATTACAATGCGTCAATCAGCGTCAAGCCGTTTTCGATGTGGTAGTCTTCGTTGTTGGAGAATCTTTTGTCGGGGCAATTCTTCCTGAGTATTCAATGAAATTGAAATGAAAAATATTTCAGATGCGTTTGTTCCGGATATTGAAAATCCCCGATAACTTTGCGCAATCAGAGCTTATATCTGCAATTTTTTTTTAATTTTAAAGATTCTTAACAGAAGAGTATTTTTATTCAAATAAAAACGACTACAATGATTCGGAAAGTAACACTCTTTGCATTTATTCTCCTTACACTGTTTTCATGTTCAAAGAAAGAACGTGTGGAAATGCAACTAGCCAATGCGGCTAAAGAAATACAATTAAAACAAAATCTGGAATTTGAACTCAATGATGATGTTTTTCCGGATACGCTTCTCCAAAAATGGCTACGGGGATCGTTCTTAAAAATAGAGCCGGCAGTTGAAGGTCGGTATAAGTTTATCCGTGCCAACGCCTTTGTTTTTAGTCCCGACAAGGGCTTTCATCCTTCCACGGAATATACTGTAAGTTTAAAATCACTACCTGTTGTTGAAGGTGTTGCCATTAATTTTAAAGAGCAAAAAATACACACACCGCTGTTTAAAGTGGACAACCTGAATGTCTCGTACATATCGAATGAAGATGGTGAGTTGTTGGTAAAAGGTGAGGTCGATTTTAACTACGACCTTAGCCCTTCGAAGTTGAAACAATATATGACTATTGAAATTGATGGCAAGAAATGTTCTTACACATTGGAAGGGCAATCAATTAACAATAAGGTTTATTTTGTGATCAAGGATTTTGAACATGAAACCAATGTCAACGTCGATGTGGTACTTACAATCGAAAAAGCATTTAGCTGCGAAGGCGCAAAAACAGCACTTGATGATGATGTGGTATTTGAATCGGTTCTCATCGGTAAAAAACGGTTCATGGTAAGTAAGATATATACCGATTATGAAAATTATAAAGCTGTTATTCAGGTGGTAACAACCCAATCCGTGCGTCAAGACGATTTTGCCCTTAAAAAACACCTGAGTATTGATCCACCTGTTAAATTTAATCTTACGAAAAGCTTTAATGGTTTTAAGTTGAGTGGTGATTTTGAGAGTGGTAAAACTTACAAAGTGAGAATCCGTAAAGGTTTGCTTGGCGCTTTAGGCAGTAAGTTGGACGAAGATTTTATTAAGAATGTTCGTTTTGGAACAGAAGAGCCCTATCTGAATATTGTGGAGAATAAGGCATATTACCTTTCTTCGGCAGGCGAGAAGCGATTTGCCGTTGAGTTGATTAATGTTAAAGAGGTAGAAGTGGAAGTTTTCAAAATTTTTGAAAACAATATCTATCAGTATTTTAAGAATGGAAAACGTTGGAATTATAAATACGTAAACAACACCTACCATGAGTCTTATGAATATCCATTTGATGAGCAGTTGGGACGACCAATATTTAAGAAAAAAGTTCATAGTTCAAACCTTGATGGAGTGGGGAGGTTGAAATACATTTCATTAAATTTTGATGAAATTGCTTGGGGCGATAAGCATAAAGGCTTTTATGTTGTGCGTGTTTCTGATGCCGAAAGATCATGGTTGCAAGAGGTGAAGTTGATTTCCTTATCTGATATCGGTTTGATTTCAAAAGTAGGCAAGGATAATATTTATGTTTTTGCCAATTCGGTGAAAGATGCTTCCCCCATCCAAGGTGTAAATGTAGATTTTGTTAGTACGAATAACCAAAAGATTTTTAGTGCTGTTACCGATCAAAACGGGCTTGTGGTTTTTGAAAATTATAAAAAGAAATTTCCTGAGTTTACAACAGGAATGGTTTTGGCTCGACTTCAAGATGATTTTAATTTTTTGTTGTTTAATAAAACAGGAGTCGAGACTTCCAAGTATGACGTTGGAGGGAAGTTTTTAAATGCCTTGAACTATGATGTCTTTGTTTATGGTGATCGCAACTTGTACCGTCCGGGCGATTCTGTTTTTGTGAATGTGCTTGTTAGAAATAAACAATGGCAGACCGTTGATCAAATGCCTGTGAAGGTGAAGTTTGTAACTCCGAGTGGAAAAGATTTCCGAAAGTTTAATAAAGCTTTGAATAAGCAGGGGGCGGCGGAGTTTGCTGTTCAAATTCCTTCTGAGGCGATGACAGGTCCTTACTCTGTTGATGTTTATAGCGGTAATGACATTTTGTTGAAGTCTTACACATTCTTGGTCGAAGAGTTTATGCCCGACAGGATTAAAGTAGTGGCAAATGTTGGTAGTGATCGTTACGAACCGGGCATGGATGCTCAGGTGCAGGTAAATGCTATGAACCTTTACGGTACACCGGCAGCCGACAGAAATGTGGAGTTTGAATTACAAGTACATCGCAGCACTCCTGATTTTTCAAAAAAATATGCTGATTATAGTTTTACCCTCACGCATAAAAATTTTCAGCAATTGTCGTCCGGATTCAAAAAGGCTACAACGGATGATGAGGGTAATGCTTCCGCAAGTTTTGAAATTGACAATCATCACAACATAGGCTTATTGGAAGGGACAATCTATACCACTGTGTTTGACGAAACAGGGCGATCCGTAGCGAGAGCGAATAATTTTGAGATTCTTACACAGTCGAAATTCTTTGGAATAAAGGACTTTGATTATTACGTAAACACCAAAAAGAAGCTATCTATTCCGCTTGTGGCAGTCAATCGTGAAGGCGAATTGCTGAACAAAGCCATTGCAAATGTCAAGATTGTCCACTACCATTGGGAAACGGTATTGGAAAAATACGGAAATGGTTACAAATATCGATCGCAAAAACGTGAGGATAATGTTTTTGAAGAAGAGGTGTTGATTTCTAAAAAAGAAACGAAAATTGATTTTCACCCGAATGTGAGTGGACGTTATGAAATACGTGTCGGAATCCCGGGATCTTCCTCGTATGTGGCAAGAAGTTTTTATGCTTACGGTTGGGGTGATACCGATTTTAGTAGCTTTGAGGTGGATAGAGAAGGTGAAGTGCTTATAAGCTTTGATAAGGAAAAATACAATGTTGGCGATAGGGCTAAGCTTATTTTTAAAGCTCCGTTTGAAGGTAAATTGTTGGTTACGGTCGAAAAAGACAATGTTGAACAGTATTATTATTTGGATACGGATAAAAAATCTGCTTATCTGGAGTTGCCGATTAATGAAGGTTTTCTTCCTAATGTTTTTGTTTCAGCCACTTTGTTCAGAGCTATGGATGGATCAGGCATTCCTTTGACTGTTGCACACGGCTATCAGGGGGTGAAAGTTGAAGATCAAGACCGCAAGATAGGTTTAGATATTGTTGCTGATGAAAAATCACGTTCGAGGAAAACTCAAAAAGTAAAAGTGAAGACACGTCCCGGCGCAGCGTTGACCATTGCTGTTGTGGATGAAGGCGTGTTGCAAGTGTCGAATTATGAAAGTCCCGATCCGTACGATTATTTCTACAAGGAAAGAGGATTGAATGTTTCTACTTATGACATGTATGAGTACTTGATGCCTGAATTGATTTTGGCTTCGTCAAGTGCTGCCGGAGGTGTTGGATTTAGTAGGTCGAGAGTGAATCCTATGACCAATAATCGTGTCAAGTTACTGGCATATTGGAGTGGGCAGATGACAGCTGACAGAAAGGGAAATTGTGAATTTGAATTTGCTATTCCGAAATTTTCCGGAGCCTTGAGAATAATGGCTGTGGCTTATGACAACAATAAATTTGGTATGGCAGAAGCAGCAATGAAAGTTGTTGACCCGTTGGTTATCAGTACTGCGTTGCCGCGTTTTGCATCGCCTGATGATCAGGTGGATATGAATGTTTCTTTGAGCAACACTACCGGAGGAGACAGTGAGGTGTTGGTGAAAGTTTCTGTGAATGGAGAGGCTGAACTTGTTGGTGATAAAGAGCAAAGAGCTCTTATTGAAGCAGGTAAAGAAGTGAATTTACAATTTCCGGTGAAAATGTCCAACGAAGCCGGACACTGTGAGGTGAATGTTGAAGCGGAATTTGATGACGAAATATTTGAAGATGAAACAAAATTAACTATTCGCCCGGCGGCGGCTCTTATCAAGTACGGCGGCTCGGGAAGCGTGAAGGCAGGCAATACGAATACCTTGAAAACAAATTTTGACCTGTTGGAATCCACAGTTTCGTCAATTGTTACTTTTAGCCAAAACCCACTTGTAAAATATACTGATCAATTGCAGAAGCTTGTTCGCTATCCGCACGGTTGTTTGGAACAAAAAATATCAAAGGTTTTTCCGCAGTTGAAATTAAGAACATATTTTATGGAAACACCTCTTCCTTTGGTGCAGAACAATCCTGATTTTAATGTGCAGCAAGCTGTTTATTCCATTCAAAATCAGCAATTACATACCGGAGCTTTCTCTTACTGGGCGGGCGATTATACAGCGCATCCGTGGGTGTCGGTATATGCCACACATTTCTTGATTGAAGCTGAAAAAGCAGGTTTTGATGTTAATCGAAGCGTGATAAAAAAAGCGATTGATTATATTCGATTCATGGCTAAAGAAAAGCGATTGCAAAAGTATATTTACCGTGTAAATGGTAAGGATGTTGAAAAAGAACGTGCTGCTAAAGAGAACCTGTATGCGCAATTCGTTCTAAGTTTGTATGGAAAGCCCGACAATTCCATTATGAACTATTACAAGGCGCATCAAGAGTTGTTAACTGTTGACAGTAAATATCTGCTGGGTGCAGCTTATGCTCTGGTTGGTGATTCTAAGGCTGCAACGGAACTCACGCCGTCTCATTTTGTTAGCGAGCATCCAAAGCGTTCTTGGTCGGGAACATTCTCATCACCACTCCGCGATCGGGCATTGTCCTTTTACGTTACGATGCTTTCGCAGCCCGACCATCTTGTTATTCCGGAGCTTTATGCTACACTTGATAAACGTTTTAGTTCCGATGCATGGATGTCAACACAAGAGCAGGTTTATTTCTTTATGGCATTGGCAGAAATGAACAGGTCAGCCGGAGAGGCAGCAACAGGCAAGCTGATAGTCGATGGTGAGGAGGTGCTCTCTTCGGCAGATGCCGGAAAAAGTTATACGGAGTGTGTTTTCAACAAAAATGCTCAGATAAAAGCCGAGGGTGAAGGTCAGGTGTTTTACTATTACGGCATGGAAGGTATTTCCTCAACCAATAAAAGTAAATCTGAAGATGTAAACCTTAAAGTGAGAAAACGTTTCTTTACACGCGACGGGTCTGAAATAAAGAAAGATACCTTTCAGCAAAACGACTTGGTTGTTGTAGCTCTTACTGTTCAGAGTACTGCCGATGTGAATGTGGAAAATGTTGTTCTTACGGATATGCTTCCCGCGTGTTTCGAGATTGAGAATCCGAGAATTGCCAAAACAAAAGAATACGATTGGATGCACGTTTCCGGCTCGTACCAGTTTATGGATATTCGCGATGATAGAATCAACTATTATTTAACTGCGACAAAAGATGTGCAGACTTACTATTACATGGTACGTGTGGTGTCGAGAGGGGAATATAATATGGGGGCTGTTTCGGCAGATGCGATGTATGATAATAATTTCCGTTCTTATTTTGGCGGCGGCAAGGTAATTGTAAAATAGTGTATTTTTGGCGCAATGACTGCATCTATCGAGAAAAAATACAAGGCGAATGTTGTCGCGTCTTTTGAAAAAAGTTTTGGTCGGAAGGTGGATCAATTTATTGTTCTTCCGCCTTCCGGTTCGGATCGGTTTTATTTCAGAATTCACACAACTGCCAAAAGTTACATAGCCTGTTGGTACAACAATGTGCGTGAAAAAGAAGCATTTGTCTATTTTACAAAACACTTTCATGCAATGAACTTGAAAGTTCCGGAATTCCTTTCGGAAGATGCGCATTTTCCGGTCTATTTTGTAGAAGATTTGGGTGGAAATAGTTTGTCTTCGCTGGTTTTTGAAAGGTCTACAGAGCGTTTGAGTACAGATTTGATGGGCTATTATGAGAAAGTTCTGGACGATCTTATCGACTTTCAAGTGAAAGGAGTGCAGGGACTTGATTTTTCAAAGGCTTATCCCCGTTCAAGTTTTGATAAGCGTTCAATCATCTGGGACTTGTATTACTTTAAGTATTATTTCTTAAAAATCAATATGGACTTTGATGAGGAGTTTTTGGAAAATGACTTTGAAGCATTGACGACATATTTAATACACGTTGACGCGAATTATTTTATGTACAGAGATTTCCAGTCTCGGAACATATTGATAAAGGATGAGGAAATGTACTATATTGATTATCAAGGAGGTCGAAAGGGTTCTTTGCATTATGATTTAGCATCTTTGTTGTTTCAGGCAAAGGCAAGAATACCGATTGATCAAAGAGAGGTATTGTTGACTTCTTATGTTGAGAAATTGGGGAAATATATGACTGTTGATCCGAAGAAATTTCGTCAGGACTTCAGTGCTTTTGTTTTGGTTAGAACCTTGCAAGTGTTGGGCGCGTACGGTTACAGGGGGATGATTCAACAAAAAAGTCATTTCCTTGAAAGCATACCAAGTGCATTAGAAACCCTTCGTTGGTGTTTGGAGCATTGGGCTGTGCCGGGTGAGTGGCAATATTTATATCAAACCTTGAAAGAATTACTTTATAAAATGAAATCCTAATGTTAAATATTGAAGTAAATAGTTTTAGTTTTTTGAAAGCCGGTATTCCGGAGGATAAATCGGGGCATGGTGGTGGCTTTGTGTTCGACTGCCGATTTTTACCCAACCCCGGGCGTTATCAAGAGTATAAGAAGTTGACGGGTAAAGATCAAGCCGTTATTGATTATTTGGAGGGGAAGGTAGAAGTTAGAGACTTTCAGGATTTGGTGCGGCAAATTGCTGAAAAAGCCGTTAAGAATTATTTGAGCAGAGATTTTAAACATTTGACATTTAACTTTGGTTGTACGGGCGGACAGCATCGTTCGGTTTATTTTGCTGAGAGTTTTGCATCTTGGCTTCGTTGTAATTTTGATGTCCATGTGGTGCTGAGGCATCGCCAAAGAGAAATTGAGGATGGTGAAGGGTAGTTATGGGAAAGAAACTGTGTAAGCTGGGGAAGGGTAAGAAAAAAACAGCAAAAACCGTATTCAGGTGTAAAGAATGTCAAGCGTATGCAAAAAAAGAAGGGAAACTCTGTAAGCCGTGTAAAGTCAAATAGTCCGATCTCTCGGATTGATGTTGAGAAGTATAAAAACAGATCAGATATTCTCAGGAAAACTGTAGAACAAATTCAGAAAGATTTTGGTCTTTTTGGACTGGAAGTTTATTTTTCGGGAGATGAAAATATGATCTATGAAGAACTGTTTGAGCAGCTGTCATTGCATGTTGATACTCTCCTGCAAAATGACCAAGAAAAATTATTTGCCTTGCTTTATCAAATAGACGTAAATGATAGACACATTGTGAAAGCTGCTGACGAAAACCCGAATCGCTCGCATAGCGAAGTGATTGCGGAGCTTATTTTATATCGTGAGTTGCGAAAAGTAATTCTTCGCTTTTGGATTAAAGAAAATCCTGATTGGTTAAATTCCTAAATTATGAGAGCATTTATTTTTGCAGCAGGTTTGGGAACTCGCCTAAGACCACTTACCAATGAAGTTCCAAAAGCTTTAGTTCCGATAAAGGGAAAGCCTCTTTTGTATCATTTAATCAGGAAACTGGAAGAGGTGGGTGTGTCTGAAATTATTGTTAATGTCCATCATTTTCCTGAAAAAATGAAAGCTTTTATTTCTGAATATTCAGGAAAAGCAACACTTATTTTGTCGGATGAAACCAAGGAGTTGCTCGATACGGGAGGGGCATTGGTTCATGCAAAACATCAAATAAAAAAAAGTGATGAACCATTGATTATTCATAATGTTGATGTGTTGACCGATATTGATCTTCATGCCATGCTGGCGCAGCATCTTCAGAGTAAAGCACTGGCGACTTTAGCCGTTCGGCATCGCGAAACAAGTCGTTACTTGCATTTTGATAGTCAGAAAAAATTGTGTGCCTGGGAGAATGTAAAAACAGGGGAATGTAAAAATGTGCGAAAAGTTGAATCGGAAGTCCGGAAATTGGCGTTTAGTGGCGTTCATATTGTTCAACCTCAATTGTTGGATTTAATAGATCGAAGCGGGAAGTTTTCCATTATTGATGTCTATCTGGAATTAGCCAAGCAAGGGAATATCTATGCTTACGTGCATGACGACAGCTTTTGGATGGATCTTGGGCGTGTGGCTCATTTTGAAACAGTGAACCGACAAATTAATGCGAATGAAAAAAAGGAAATCTTTTCAAAGTGTGTTTTCTAGCTTTGTGGGAATCGTTTTTGAGTTTTCTTGTATTTTAGGATCTTGCAAAATTTTAAATATTTAAAAATTAAATTCTTGTGGAGACGTTTTTATCACATACTGTTCGATATATTTTAAAAAAGCATTTCGATGATTTTTCAAAATTAACGCTTGTTCTTCCAAACCGAAGAGCGAAGGTTTTTCTGACAAAATATATTGCCGAGCATTGTGAGCATCCGGTTTGGTCGCCATTGATGTTGACTTCTGAGGAGTTGGTACAGCGTAGTAGTGGTTTGCAAATTATTGATTCGGTAACACTTCTTGCGGAATTGTTTCGCGTCCATAAAAATATTGAAGAAAGTAAAGCTCAGTCATTTGAGGAGTTTTTGAATTGGGGGCAAACTTTAATACACGATTTTAACGAAGTTGATCTGTATATGTTGAATCCCGATACGGTGTTTAATTACCTGAGTGAGGCGCGAGCATTGGAGCGGTGGAATGTCGATAATAATGAATTGACGAGCTTTGAAAAGAATTACCTGCATTTTTATCAATCCTTGTATCCTTATTATAAAGCCTTGAAAGAGCGATTGTTGTCGAAAAAACAAGCATGGCAAGGTTTGGCTTTTCGTCACACGGCTGAGCATGCTCAAGAGTGTTTGGTTGATGAAGATCAGTTTTATATCTTCATAGGTTTCAATGCTTTTACGGCTTGTGAAGAACAAATTATTACAGTTCTTAAACGTGAAGACAAAGTGGAGCTTATTTGGGATATGGACAAGTATTATCTTGATGATAAAAATCAGGAAGCAGGCTTGTTTATGCGAAAGTATATGCGCAAGAATACGTTGAGTAACATCAACTTTGTTTATGATAATTTTGAGCAAACAGATAAGGAAATCAATGTTTACGGGGTTTCCGGAACAATGGGAATAGCGCAATTTGGTGCTCAAAAGCTTCGAGAAGTGTTGAATGAAAATGCCCCGGCAAGAACCGCATTGGTGCTTGCTGATGAAAATTTGATCTTTCCGGTGTTAAATAATTTACCAAATAAAGTTGAGTCCATCAATGTTACGATGGGGGTGCCCGTCAGTAATTCTCCCGTGTTTGATTTTTTCAATGCTTTAATAAATTTACATATCAATGCTGCTCGTTTTAAGGTTCAGAATGAAGAAATAAAATATTATCACAAAGACCTAAATGCCGTGTTGAGCCACGCGCTCATTGCGAAACAATGGGAAGTGTTTTCAGTCGATAAAAAGCTCCCGGGGCAAGTGCTTCGTTCTATAGAAAAAACTTTTGTCGGAAAACATGAATTGTTGGAAGCCTTCAAAGACAGTTCGGCAGCATTTGTTAATATCCTAGTTGAAATGTTTTCAGATTGGGACAATGATATGCATGCTGTTGTGTTGAAATGTTTGCGATTGGTTGATGTTTTTCAGCAATCTTTTTCCGAACATGACACTACGGATTACAGGCTGATGCGCGAATATTTGTTTTCGGTGCATAAAGTCTTAAATCAAATGGTGTTGTTGATAAAAGATGATAATCCGTTGACGACATTACAATCGTTCAAGCTTGTTTTTGGTCAGCTTGCGGCAATGCAAAAGTTGTCGTTTGTTGGAGAACCACTGGAAGGTGTGCAGGTGATGGGAATGTTGGAAACGCGTTTGTTGGATTTTGATAATGTTATCTTATTATCAGCAAATGAAGATGTTCTTCCCAGAGCAAAGTCGAACAATTCGTTTATTCCCCATGATATAAAAATAGAATTGGGTTTGCCCACTCACACAGAGAAAGACGCAATATTCGCCTATCATTTTTATCGACTTATACAGCGAGCAAAGAATGTGAGTCTTGTTTACAATACCCGGTCGGGGAGCTTTGGTGGAGGTGATAAATCGCGATTTGTCAGTCAATTGCTGCACGAATACAAGAAGAAATTATCGCGTGCGAAAATCAAGGAACACATTGTGCTTACCGATACCCTGGTTGAAGAAGAGCAGCCTGTGCAGGTGGTAAAAGATAAACAAGTGATTAATCGCTTGGAAGCCATTGCCGAAAAAGGTTTTTCGCCGACAGCATTGATCAATTATTCCACCTGTCCGTTACAGTTTTATTTCAAAAATGTGTTGGGTGTGAATGAAGATGTGGAAATTGAGGAAAGCATTGATGCCCGAACAATGGGAACGGTGATTCATGAGGTGTTGGAAGATCTGTATGGAGAGAATTTGAACATTGTGATCAATGAATCGCATTACAAGAAATGGTTGAAACAAATACCCAAGATGGTTGAAGAAAAATATCAGAAACATTATAAAGCCAATGATTATTTGCATGGAAAGAACTATCTGATTGTTTCGGTAACGACTATCTATCTAAACAACTTTTTGAAAACTGAGATGGAGTGGATGAAGAAATCCAAAAGTTCCAATTTGACAATATTGAGTCTCGAAATGGAACTAAAAAAGTGTTTGAAGGTGCGTGTTCAGGGTGTTGAAAAAAAAATAAAGTTCAGAGGCATAGCGGATAGGGTTGACCGGTTGGGGAATTTGGTGCGATTATTGGATTATAAAACCGGCTTTGTCCAAGATGCAGATGTTCGCATAAAAGATATATCGGAATTATCTGAAAAGTTTAAACCAAAAGCGTTTCAGTTGTTGATGTATGCGTGGATGTACGGAAGCCCCAAAGATTCAAATTTGAGTATGCTTTCCGGTATTTATGCTTTGCGAAAAAAATCTAAGATGAGCTATCCTTTAGAAATAAATAAAAATCCAATTATTGGGGTGGACGAACTTGAGGCATTCGAAGCTTATGTCTCCAATTTAGTGATGGAAATTTTAGATCCTGATTTTGGCTTTTGTCAAACTGAAGACCGAAAAAAATGTGAATTTTGTAACTATAAAATTATTTGCAAAAGGTAAGTTTTCTTTTGAATTTTTTTCTTTAAAGGTCTTGTGAGTAAGTTTTTTTTTGAAAATGGTTAAGCTCGTAGAATCAAAACGTTATATTTGTAACGACTTTTGTAATGAGTGATAAAAATAGTGAAAATGTGCATGTTATTTTAATGCAATGCAGAATGCTTTTGTGTGGCGTTGATAAATGCTTTAAATAGTTTGTTTTAAGGTGGTTTTGTGGTTGATAATATTTTTCTAATAGTTGTTTGTGCTAAAATATTATCCGTATATTTACTACCTCAGTAATGGAAGTTAATTGTAGAAAAAATCCGAGTCATGATAAATTACCCGAATACGATGAGTGCTGATAAGTTTAATGTGTTAATTGTGGATGATAAGGAGGAGAATTTATTGACCCTCGAAAGTATTCTTGAAAGTCCGGAATTAAACGTCGTTAAAGCTTCTTCAGGGAATGAAGCTTTAGGTCTTATGTTAGAGTATGATTTTGCATTAGTGTTGTTGGATGTTCAAATGCCGGGAATGGATGGTTTTGAAACAGCTGAGCTAATGCGTAGTAACAAACGAACAAAGAATATCCCGATTATTTTTGTTACAGCCATCAGTACAGAACGAAAACATGTATTTAAGGGCTATGAAACAGGAGCTGTTGATTATCTTTACAAACCGTTAGATCTGGAAATCCTTCAAAGTAAGATCAATGCATTTATAGAGTTCTTTAAGCATAAGCAGGAGTTGCAGACTGCAACTACCAAATTGGAGCGTACGGTTGTAGAACTCCACGAAGCAAAAGAAATAGCTGAAAATGCTACAAAGGCAAAAAGTTCTTTTCTGGCGAGCATGAGTCATGAGATTCGGACACCATTGAATGGTATTATCGGTATGGCAGAGGTGATGTTGATGGACGAACTTTCAGAACTTCAAAAAGAGCGTGTCAAGGATATTAAAATGGCAGGAAATTCGCTCTTAGAAATTATTAACGAGATTCTTGATATATCTAAAATCGAAGCTGAAAAGTTGGAGCTTGATTATACAAATTTCAGTTTGAGAGAGTTGATATCAAAGGTTGTACGCATCTTGTCTGTGAAAACCAGCGATAATAAGTTGAACCTTGTGGCAGATATCGATCCCGAATTACCGGATGTTCTTATAGGAGATCCGTTGAGGTTTAGACAAGTGTTAATCAATTTGTTAGGTAATGCTGTTAAGTTTACTTCAGAAGGCGAAGTGAAAATTAAGATCAGTCAAACGGATCGCTTTAAGAATAAGTCGAAAATGATTGTGGAGGTTATAGATACGGGAGCAGGAATAGCTCCTGACAAAATAGCCAAACTATTCCAATCTTATGAACAAGCATCACCGTCAACCACTCGTGAATATGGAGGTACAGGTCTTGGATTAACCATTTCTAAGAAGATTGTTGATCTGATGAAGAGTGACTTGATGTGTGAAAGTGAACTTGGGAAAGGCTCCAGATTCTATTTTGAGATCGTCTTTGATGTTGCCGAAGAGCAAAGTAACCCTTGGAAGTTGAAAAGGACTTTGCGAGAACAGTTGCGACATATAATCATTGCGGACAAGAATAAATCAACCAGAGATATGCTTTATAAATACTTTAGATATTATGGTATTGAAGCGCATCCGGTGGCATCAATTGGTGCTTTGCGAGAATTGATTAACCCGTCAATAGCTTCCTCAATTGTTTTGTTAGATAGTAATTTGGCAGAAGAGGATTCTTGTGAAGATGTTCTTGATGTTTACAAAAAAATCAATGAGGCAGGAGCAAAGAGTATTTTGCTGCGAGCATATAAGGCAGCATTCAATAAATCTAAACAATCGGAAAATCACGGTATCGAATTTAGTATTGAAAAACCGCTTGTAATGGGTGAGTTGATAAAGGTTCTTGATAAGCTTGTCAATGCTAAGGTTACGTCTGAAAAGAAAAACGAAGTTGAAAAGCCTGTAGTCGCAAAGTCGGAGGTTATTAAAATATTATTGGCAGAAGATCAATTGATAAACAGAAAGATAGTTATCGGTTTGTTGAAAAAATATAATTGTGAAATTGAAGTCGCTGAAAATGGGGCAATTGCCGTAGATAAGTATAAGCAGAAGGATTATGATGTTGTGTTGATGGATGTACAAATGTCGCAAATGGACGGCTATGAAGCTACAAGACAGATTAGACGCCTTGAGAAAGATACCGGAAAGCACATCCCTATTATTGCTATGACAGCGCATGCCATGAACGGAGATCGTGAGAAGTGCTTGGCATCGGGTATGGATCATTACATAACGAAACCTATTGATGTAAAAGAAGTGGTTCGATCCATTAATAGTTATTTGCAAAAAAAATGTAATTCTTTTTAACCGCTAGAATGGCAAGCATAATGAATCGTAAAAATATATTCAAGAGCTTTAAATTTAATTTATATATTGGTGTTGGTAAGAGTTTATTTCTTTGGTTTTTAGGGATTTCCTTGATTCCTTTGGGTACGGTTAGCTATTTGTATTACATAAATGCGTACTCGGGTATGACCAAGATTCTTGAAAAGAGTTTAGTATCAACTTCCAGTTTAAGAGTCGAAAATGTAAATGCTTATTTTGATGCTTTGGCTGAAAGTTTAAATACGGAAAGTGCTGATATTGATAATGTTGATGCTTTTAATAAGTTGAACTCAAATAACTCTTTATCAAAAGATGAATCTCGAAAGTTACAGGTTAATTTTGAGCGTGTGATGCATGTTCATAATCTTGAGAATGTCTATTTGATCAATCCGGAAGGTGATGTCGTATACCGAGTTCGTGACGATAATTTGTTGACCAACAATATTTACAGCGGACTGATTGCCGAAACAAAATTGGCAAAAGCTGTTAAAGATTCATGGGAGAGTGGTCGGTCAGTGTTTTCCGATTTGGAATGGTTTGAGCAAAAAGGAGATAGTGTCGTTTTGGGCTTTTTCTGTAAGAGTCTTTGGGATGCCGGAAAACCGATAGGTACAATCGTTTACAATACCACCAATCGTAGGTTGAATCAGGTTTTGATGGAAGATATTGGCATGGGCGAATCCGGTGTTGCCTACATTGTAGGTTTGGATCTTCGGCTTCGGTCAGCGAGTCGATTTGTGAAAGCAGATCAACTCTTGAATCGCGTGCTTGAGCATAAAAAAGTGTTGGAGTGGGCAAATACTTATGAATATAAACATATCCATTTGCGTGAAGGCATTGATAATGCACCGATGGAAATTATATCTATCTATCAAGGTTTGAGGGGCGAATGGGTTTACGGAACAATCAGGGATGTGAAAGCGCTGCGACAGTTTGGTGTGAATTGGGGGCTTATTGAAGAATTGGGACACGAAGAAGTGTTTGAGTATCCGCGAACCTTGTCAAGCGTTGCTAAATGGGTTTTCATTCTTACCGTTATTGTTGTGTTAATTGTTTCTTTATTGGTAACAAGCCGATTTGTGGCTCCAATTAAAATGCTTTCCGCATGGGCAAAAGAGGTGGCGCAAGGAAAATTGGTTAGTAGACATATTCGCGCTCCAAAAGATGAAGTGGGCGAAATGAGAGATACTTTTAATAACCTTGTGAATTATATCAAGTCTGTTTCGGAAATTGCACAATTAATCGCCAAAGGTGATTATAGTCAAACGGTGAAAGTGAGAAGTAGTGATGATGTTCTTGCACAATCTATTAATCAAATGATTAAAAGTTTCCGTTCTGTAGTTAATCAGGCTAATACAATAGCAAATGGCGATTACACGACAAACATATCTCCTAGAAGTGAAAAAGATACCCTTGGGGTTGCGTTGCATAATATGACTACAACGCTTAGAAAATCAACCCAAGAACTTAGTGATCAGGATTGGTTGAAATCAGGTTTGGGTATTTTAAATAAAAACATCAGCGGAAAAACAGATATTCGAGAACTGAGTGAGCAAGTTGTGAAAACGCTTGTCGAATATATGGAAGGACAAATCGGTTTGATTTATATTGCTGATGATGAGAATATGCTGAATCTTTCTGCCGATTATGCCTTGTTTGAAAGAAGAGAACTTTATGAACGTATTCCTGTGGGGAGCGGAATTATTGGTGAGGTAGCCAAAAATGGGGAATTAAAGCAAATCAAACGCGATTTGCATCAGATGCCTTTAATTAATGATGGTATAAGTTCCGAGAGTCCTGCTCACGTTATTGTTGCACCATTCCATTACAAGCAAAAACTCGTTGGTGTTATTGTTATTGGAACTAAAAATCACTTTAAAGCTCTTCATATTGATTTATTTAAATTGACTTTAGAGCCTATTGCCGTGGCAACAAATGCAGCGCAAGCTAGTACTCGCTTGAAAGAATTATTTATCGAAACACAGCAGCAAAAAGAAAGACTTCAAGTGCAACAGGAGGAACTCCGACAGACCAATGAAGAATTGGAAGAGCAAACAAAGGCTTTAAAACAGTCGGAAGAAAAACTTCAGAGTCAGAAAGAAGAGCTGAGTGTTATTAATGAAGAACTTGAAGAAAGGTCAACAGCCATTGAGCATGAGCGCGATAAGTTGAATATTGCCAACGAACAACTAAGGACTGCAAGAATAGAGCTTGAGGAAAAAGCTGCTGATTTAGAAAAAGTTAGTTTGTATAAATCGGAGTTCTTGGCAAACATGTCGCATGAGTTGCGTACTCCATTGAATAGTATTTTGGTATTGTCTCATTTGCTTTCCGGAAATAACAAGGGTAACCTTGATGGTAAGCAAGTTCAATATGCCGACACGATTCATTCCTCCGGACTTGATCTTTTGAACCTTATCAATGATATTCTTGATTTATCGAAAGTTGAATCCGGAAAAATGGAGTTGCACTTTGAAAAAACAGTCATAGGTGATTTAATGACTCAAAGTGTGACAATGTTTAAGCCTTTGACTGATAAGAAGGGATTGTTTTTTGCAACGAAAATAGAGGATGATATGCCTCAAATGTTTGATACAGATCCTCAGCGTGTATTCCAGATAATCAAAAATTTAATGTCGAATGCTATAAAGTTTACTGAAACCGGAGAGATAACGATAAGAGCGCATCGACCGGAAGCATCGACTACTTTTTCAAATCTGAGCTTGCCTAAGGATAAAATTATTGGTATATCCGTTTCCGATACCGGAATTGGAATCCCGAAGGCAAAATTAGATCTTATTTTTGAAGCCTTTCAGCAAGCAGACGGAACTACCAGCAGAAAATATGGCGGTACCGGTTTAGGTTTAAGTATTACGCGAACATTCTCTGAGTTGTTGGGTGGTGAGGTGCATGTTAAAAGTGCAGAAAATCAAGGGACTACCTTTACGTTGTATCTTCCCGAGGAATTTACGTCCGACACGAAAGAATCAGGAGGCACTGCCGTGAATCCGAAAACAAATGGTGTCGAAAATAAGGTTCAGACTTCTGAGAGTGAAAGACTTATTCCGGAAGTCCCGCAGCGAGAAGAAATTGTGCTGAATGATGATAGAGATAAGATACACAAAGGCGATAAGTTTGTCTTAATCATCGAAGATGATAAGAATTTTTCGAAAGTTTTGTATGACTTGGCTTCTGAGCATGGTTTCAAGTGCATGATTGCAGCCAGTGGAGAAACAGGGTTGCACTTTACCGATAAGTTTAGTCCAAGTGCAATTATTCTGGATATTGGGCTGCCGGGAATAGATGGTTGGGAAGTTATGGAACGCTTGAAATCCAACCCTAAGACACGAGATATACCTGTGTACTTTATTTCAGCAATGGATAAGAATCTTGAAGCTATGAAAATGGGAGCTGTCGGCTTTATTACCAAGCCTGCCGATGTCGAAAAATTAAATAGCGTATTTGCAAAGCTTAATGATTTGACTTCTCATGAAACAAAACATGTTCTTGTTCTTGATGATCAGTATATTGTAAGAAAAAATGTTGTGAACCTATTGGGGCGCGAAGGTGTCGAGGTACAAGAAGTTTCAAGAGGAATTGATGCTCTTGATATGATGAAAAAGCAGCATTTTGATTGTGTGATCCTTGAGTTGCTCTTGGCTGATATTTCAGGTTTTGATATTCTGCGAAAGATTCGTGAAGAGGAAAGTTTGAAGGATATTCCTGTAATTATTTATACAAGTCAGGAATTGACACACGAGCAAGAGTTAAGCCTGAGTAAGATGGCTGACAGTATTATTCTGAAAGGTGAGCGATCTCCGGAGCGTCTGTTGGCTGAAACAACGTTATACATGAACAGTCAGCGATCTCTTGAGTTAAAGAAGAGTCAGCAAGAACTGTATGAAAATGTTAAGGATAAAGAAGCTGTTTATCGCGGAAAAGATATTCTTCTGGTGGATGACGATATGCGAAATGTGTTTGCATTATCAAGCATCCTTGAGGGTAAGCAAATGAATGTCATTGTAGCCAGAAATGGGCGTGAAGCAATAGAGAAGCTGAATAGCAGCGATCATGTTGACTTAGTTCTGATGGATATTATGATGCCTGAAATGGATGGTTATGAAGCTATGCGAAGAATAAGGAAGGATGAACGCTTTACGAAACTTCCAATTATAGCACTAACGGCTAAAGCAATGAAAGACGATAGAGATAAGTGTCTCGCTGCGGGAGCGAATGAATATTTATCAAAACCTGTCGAAACTGAGAAATTGTTGTCAATGCTCAGAGTGTGGCTGTATAATTAATTGGGGTCTATAAACTTGTGGTTTTTCGGGAAGTCCGTCTATTGAGCCGGACTTCTTCGTGTTTGAAAAGGTGGTGTGCTTGAATTTGATTATTGAAAGACAAATTGGACATGAATCAGGAAGAAATTAATGATAATCAAAATATCGAAATTCAATTGTTTTTGGAAGGCTTGTATCGAAAATATGGTTACGATTTCCGAAACTATTCTCTTGCACACATTAAACGAAGAATATTACATCGGGTGAATATTTTAAATTTGTCCGGTATTCTGGAACTGCTCAACAAAGTTTTGTACGATCCATACTATTTGCAGTTGATGCTTGACGATCTTTCGATTAATGTAACGGAAATGTATCGCGACCCTTATTTTTACAAAGCCCTTCGTGAAGATGTTATACCACTCCTAAAAACGTATCCTTATATAAAAATTTGGGATGCCGGTTGTGCAACGGGAGAGGAGGTTTATTCTCTGGCAATTTTATTGAAGGAAGAAGGAATTTATGATCGCACACAAATATATGCTACCGATTTTAATCATAAAGTAATTCAAATAGCCAAAGACGGTATATACAAGGTGGACGCATTCAATGATTTTAATGGAAATTATATCAAAGCGGGAGGTAAGAAAAAATTAGAAGATTACTATTTGTATAACGAGGATTATGTACAAATGGATACTTCGTTGCTTAATAATGTAATTTTTGCCGACCATAATTTGGTTACGGATAGCGTTTTTGCTGAGGTGAATATGGTAGTATGCCGCAATGTACTTATCTATTTTAACCGTGAACTGCAAGATCAAGTTGTTAAATTGTTTACCGACAGTTTGAGCAATGGGGGGATTCTAGCTCTTGGTTCTAAGGAAAACCTTCAATTTCTGAATCATTTTCAATACTTTGATTATGTAAATAAAAAAGAGCGGATTTATATAAAGAAGTATAGCTTTTAATGAAGAAAAGAAATATTAATACAAAAAAATATGCTGCTGTTGTTGTTGGTACTTCGGCGGGTGGGGTGGATGCCTTAATGAAATTGATTCCGCAGTTAAAGGCAGATTTAGCATTTCCGATATTTATTGTTCAGCATATTGCAGCCAATTCAGATTCCTTTCTCGTCAATTATTTGGATAGTATTAGCACGGTTCGAGTGAAAGAAGCTGAAGAGAAAGAACCCATTGAAAATGGTGTTGTTTATTTTGCTCCTCCCAACTATCATTTGCTTATTGAAGAAGATAAAAGCATCTCCTTCACCGTTGATGAGAAAATCAATTATTCACGACCTTCGATTGATGTACTTTTTGAAACCGCAGCTATGGCTTACCGAAGTGCTTTGGTAGGAATCGTCCTTACCGGAGCTAACCGTGATGGAGCTAAAGGTTTGCAGATGATTCATCGCTTTGGCGGACTTAGCATTGTTCAGAACCCGTCAACGGCTTATGTTGACATAATGCCTCTTGCAGCCATTAAAATGACCGATGTTGATCATGTTATGGATTTGGATGATATTGCATTGTTTCTTAATGCTCTTTCATCCGAGCAGATCAATTAGTGTGACCTAAATGTTTGTATTTACATCATGCTTTGAGAAATATCAGTGTCGTTTTTTAGATTTTTTTTGATGTTTTTGATCCATTTTTGATTTTCTTTAGATCTTAATTTAGGGCTTTCCTGTTGATATTCAGTAAATAATGAATCGCTTAGTGGTAATGTCAAAAAAATATTTCTTTTTATTGTTATTTAATTATTTGTGTGTCAGGGTTTTGTGTATTAATTGATGTTTTTCTCGAATTTTTTTTCAGAAATGTTTGGAGAGAACAAAAATGTCTTTATCTTTGCAACGCTTTAACGCAAGAGAGGCGTTTGGAAAAGATGGTCTGGTAGTTCAGTTGGTTAGAATACATGCCTGTCACGCATGGGGTCGCGAGTTCGAGTCTCGTCCAGACCGCTTCATCTTTTTCTTGTTTTGTTTTAATTTTGGTCTGGTAGTTCAGTTGGTTAGAATACATGCCTGTCACGCATGGGGTCGCGAGTTCGAGTCTCGTCCAGACCGCCAAAAAAAAGGAAAATCTTTATTAGGTTTTCCTTTTTTTTTGGTCATAACGCATCGATCCCTTATCTCACATCTTAACCAAAAAACATGACAATGTTGTGCACAAAAAAAGCCTTCAAGCAGAAGCAAGAAGGCTTAATGAATATATGCAATCTCTGATTTATTCCATAGAATAATCTTGAGCTGCTTTGAGTTTGTATTGTTTGTATCTCCACATTGCACTTTCTTTTGATGCTTCGAACATCTCCAGTGCTTTTTCTTCACCAACAATTTTTGCTAAAGAAGAGAAACGAGTTTCACCTTTGATAAAGTCGATAAATTTATCGAAGTCAGGTTCTTTAGAATCGATTACAAATGGGTTTTTGCCTGTTTTTTCCAGCATCGGGTTGTAGCGGTATGTTGTCCAGTATCCTGCTTCAACTGCTGCTTTTTCTGTTGCAGCAGTTCTGCTCATACCACCTTTTATACCATGAGCAATACATGGAGCATAGGCAATGATTAGTGAAGGTCCCGGATAAGCTTCCGCTTCTTTCAATGCTTTCAAATATTGATTTTGGTTTGCACCCATTGAAACGCTTGCAACATAAACGTGTCCGTAAGCAGTAGCCATCATTCCTAAGTCTTTCTTACCTGCTCTCTTTCCGGCAGCAGCAAATTTAGCTACAGAACCAATTTGAGATGATTTTGAAGATTGACCACCTGTGTTAGAATATACCTCTGTGTCGAGAACAAGGATGTTAACATCAGCTCCTGTTGCCAGTACGTGGTCTAAACCACCATAGCCAATATCGTAAGCCCAACCGTCACCACCGATAATCCAGTTCGATTTTTTTACTAAGAAATGTTTTAGATTGTAGATTTCTTTAACCCAAGCATTGCTTTCTTTTTCCATTAATGGTACAATGTTCTTCGCAATACGACTTGTTTCAATTGTACTGTGAATATTATCTAACCATTCTTGGAATCCTGCTTTAAGTTCGTCAGAAATACCGTTTTGCATTGCTTTTGTCATACGGTCTGCAATGCGGTCGCGAAGTTTGTTGATACCTAAGTTCATACCGTAACCAAACTCGGCATTGTCTTCGAATAATGAGTTTGCCCAAGCAGGACCGAATCCTGATTTTTGATGCTTTGTGTAAGGCGTAGCCGGATTTGAACCTCCGTAGATAGAAGAACAACCCGTAGCATTTGCAACAGTCATTTGCTCGCCAAACAATTGAGTGATAATCTTAATGTAAGGAGTTTCACCACATCCGGCACAAGCTCCGGAGAACTCGAACAACGGTTGTGCAAATTGTGAGTTTTTAATGCTCTTGTCTTTTGGAAGTACATCATCTTTATATCCAACAACATCGTTTAGATATTCCCAACGTGGTTTTTCGATGTTCTTTCTTTCGTGAATGTCTTTCATAACGAGTGATTTCTCTTTTGAAGGACAAACGCTTACACAAACACCACAACCTGTACAGTCGAATGGAGAAACTTGAATTCTGTATTTGTATTCTTTTGTTTTACCTGTACCCTTGATGGTTGCCATTTCTTTCGGTGCGTTCTTGTCTTCTTCTTCTGTCAATAAGAACGGACGGATTGCTGCATGAGGGCATGAGTAAGAACATTGGTTACACTGGATACAGTTGTTGTCAAGCCATTCAGGGATGTGGTTTGCAACACCACGTTTTTCGTAAGCTGATGTTCCCGGAGGTAAGGATCCGTCTTCCATGCCATTGAAAGCACTTACAGGAAGTGTATCTCCAATTTGTGCGTTAATAGGGTCGCAAAAATCAGAAATAATACATGGAACAGGCTTTTCTCTAACCACTTTAAAGCCGTCTGTGTGTATGTTCTTCCACTCTTCAGGAATTTCAACTTTGGTGATTTCGCTACCTCTGTCAACAGCAGCGAAGTTCATATTGATTATTTTTTCACCTTTTTTGCTGTATGATTTAACAATGAATTTCTTCATTTGCTCAACAGCTTGGTCAAAAGGAATAATATTGGCAATTTTAAAGAATGCTGCCTGTAGGATTGTATTTGTTCTGTTACCTAAACCAATTTCGTTAGCGATTTTACTTGCATCAATAATGTACATGCTAATGTTTCGCTTTGCTAAAATTTCTTTTACGAAATCCGGTAGATTCTTTTTGGTAGTTTCAATATCCCACGGGCTGTTCATCAAGAATGTACCATTTTCTTTGATACCTTTTAACATGTCGTATTGTCTAAGGTATGCCGGAACGTGACATGCAACAAAATCAGGAGTTCCCACCAAATAAGCAGATCGTAGCGGGTGTTTACCGAATCTCAAGTGTGATGCCGTAAAACCACCGGATTTTTTTGAGTCATAAGCAAAGTATGCTTGTGCGTACAAGTCGGTTGATTCACCGATAATCTTAATAGAGTTTTTGTTTGCTCCAACAGTACCGTCAGATCCCAATCCGTAAAATTTACACTCGAAAGTACCATCTTCACTTAAGCTGATTTCATCAACAAGCTCTAAAGATTTGTGTGTAACGTCATCTACAATTGAAATGACAAAATCATGTCTAGGAGTTTCTTTTTTCAGGTTGTTGTAAACAGAAACAATATGTGCCGGAGTAGTGTCTTTTGATGATAATCCATAACGACCGCCAACAATTATTGGGCTGTTTTCTTTATTGTAGAACATTTCTACAACATCCAAGTACAATGGTTCTCCGTTAGCTCCCGGTTCTTTAGTTCTATCTAATACAGCAATTTTCTTCACAGATGCAGGCAATACATCAAAGAAATATTTATCGGAGAATGGTCTGTACAGATGAACAGAAATGAGACCAACATTTTCACCGTTTGCGTTCAAGTGATCAATGGTTTCTTTGATAACATCTGTTACAGAACCCATTGCTACAATAATATTCTCTGCGTCAGGAGCTCCATAATAAGTGAAAGGCTTGTACTCTCTTCCTGTACGTTTTGAAATTTCAGTCATGTATTCTGCTACCACGTCAGGAACAGCATCGTAGAATTTATTTTGAGCTTCACGTGCTTGGAAATATACATCAGGGTTTTGTGCAGTACCTCTGGTTACAGGGTTTTCAGGGTTTAAAGCTTTTTTTCTGAAAGCGTTCAACGCATCCTGATCAATCAAATCTGCAATATCTTCGTTGTCGAAATATTCTACTTTTTGAATTTCGTGAGAAGTTCTAAAGCCATCGAAGAAATGTGTAAAAGGTATTCTCGTTTTTATAGCTGCTAAGTGCGCAATTGGAGCTAAATCCATAACTTCTTGTACACTTCCTGTTGCAAGGAATGCAAAACCCGTTTGGCGAGCACTCATAACATCCGAATGATCACCAAAGATTGATAATGCTTGTGCTGCCAAACTACGCGCACTCACATGGAAAACTCCCGGAAGTAATTCGCCGGCAATTTTATACATGTTAGGAATCATCAATAATAGCCCTTGCGAAGCTGTAAACGTAGTTGTTAAAGCTCCGGCTTGTAATGAGCCGTGAAGTGCTCCGGCTGCACCACCCTCAGATTGCATTTCTACAACTTGGACAGTTTCTCCGAATATATTCTTTCTGCCCGCAGTAGCCCATTCGTCTACGTTTTCAGCCATGTTAGATGATGGCGTAATGGGATAAATAGCAGCAACTTCACTGAACATATAAGCCACGTGTGCAGCTGCATGGTTACCGTCACAAGTAATAAACTTCTTCTTCGACATAACTATTGTGTCTTAATTAATTTGTATTCTGTTTCCTTTATAACAAATACCTCATTTGATATTCGTTTATTTGTGTCTGCAAAAGTATACATTATGAGGCAATTTTTTTATGTTTTGCAGGTGGAGACGGCAACAAAAAACGATTCTAAATAAGGGTTTTTTTTACTGTGTTTTCTTTTCTGTTTTAAGGTTTATTGTTCATTAAATCAGTCTGTTGTGTGTATTTTTTTTCTTTGCTTTTGTATTTGATACTTATGGATGTTTGTGTATTTTTAACTTAAACTCAATTAAAATAAGGTGAAGTGTTGAGGAAGTAGCGTGCAAGGAAATGGGGGAGAGCATTCCTGAAATCTTTATATTTGTGGCAAAAACACTATGCAATTGTTTTATGCTCCTGATATTGATAGCGACCATTACAGGTTTGGCAGGGAGGAATCCAGACATTTGGCGAAGGTGCTGCGTTTGCATTCGGGTGATGAGTTACATGTAACCAATGGGAAGGGGCTTATGATGAAAGCTCGGTTGGTCGATGATAACCCTAAAGCCGCAGTTATTGAGATTATTGAAAAGCAACAAGTTCCTGCTCCACGAGTGAATATTCAGATGGCTGTTGCTCCAACAAAAAATATTGATCGTTATGAGTGGTTCTTGGAGAAGGCAACCGAGATTGGCGTTAGTGTGATTACTCCTATTCTTTGCGCTCACTCTGAGCGAAAAGTTATTCGTACCGATCGACTGGAAAAAGTGATTACTTCTGCCATGAAGCAGTCTTTAAAAGCGCACCATCCGGAACTCCACGATTTGGTGAAGTTTAAGGATTTTCTAGAATCTGTTGACGCGGAGAAAAAATACATTGCGCATTTAGATTTGGAGCAACCAACACAATTGAAAGAGGTTTACAATAAGGCGCAAGATGTAGTAATTTTGATAGGCCCTGAGGGGGATTTTAGTCCCGAAGAAGTGAAACTCGCAGAGGAGTTTGGTTTTGAGAAAGTTGCTTTGGGAATGAGTAGACTCAGGACCGAAACGGCAGCACTTGTTGCTTGTCATACCATTAACTTATTATTTGATTAAAATGAAAAAACTGCTATTGAGTGTCTTGCTGACGATTGTGTCACTGACTATGAATGCCCAAACGGATACGCGAATAGCCTTGTTGAAGTACAATGGTGGGGGAGATTGGTATGCAAATCCAACGTCTTTGCCAAATTTAATTGCGTTTTGTAATGCGCATCTCAATTTGAATCTTCATCATGATTATGCGACCGTAACTCCTGACAGTCCTGATCTTTTCAATTATCCTTTTGTTCATCTTACAGGGCATGGAAATGTTGTTTTTTCCGACAACGATGTGGAGAATCTTAGGAACTATCTGTTGGCAGGAGGTTTTTTGCATATTGACGATAACTATGGTTTGGATAAATATATTCGACCGCAAATGAAGAAAGTATTTCCTGATGCCGAATTTGTGGAATTAGCCCTTAGTCATCCTATTTATCACCAAACGTATGATTTTGATGACGGATTGCCGAAAATTCATAAGCATGACAACAAGGTGTCGCAAGGTTTTGGTCTTTTTGTCGATGGGAGAATGCTTTGTTTTTATTCTTATGAAAGTGATTTGGGCGATGGTTGGGAAGATCAGGAAGTTCATAACGACTCGGAGGAAAAACGTCTCGAAGCTTTGAAGATGGGTGCAAACATTATTGAATATGTTTTTACCAGACAGAAAAAATGAACCGGACAATTATTTGCGTATGAAAAACTCAAGAATGAATCATCTAGATAGTAGTTGTCAAATATAGTTATGATCGAGTCAGTATTGGATAGTATATATGTAGCCGTTAGTTATATTTTCTATACTCTATCTTGCTGATTGTAAGAGTTGTATACAAACACACACTATTTTTTGTGTTTTTAACACTTCAAGTGTGTGTGTTGAAAGTTTTTATATGATATTTTTTTGTTTTGTTTATGTGTTACTCTTGAGTTTGTAAAATCTATAAATGACAACTACTATTGATCTTAAAACTTATATCCGGCTTTGTTTAAGTCTTTCAAGCTTTTGAATTGAAATTCCGGTTTTAAGTATTTAGCCAAGAAGGTGTAGGTTTTTAATCGAATTTCCTTCGCTGTTTTGGAGTCTTGACGTTCAAAAGAGTGTCCGCCCGGAAGGTTTTCGTATATTTTATATTCAAAGTTCTTACCTTCTGCTTTTAATGATTTTATGAGATGTTCCACTTCCAGTGAATTAACATCTGCATCATTGGTGTTTGTGGTAATCATCAAAGGCGTATCGTCTTTTTTGTGGGCGTTCCATGCCGGTGATCGTCTACGGTATTCATTAATATTTGCTTCGGCAGATTCTCCGATATGATAGTCTGCTTCGTAAAGGTCTCTGTACTCCTGACCTCTGTAGCCTATTCTGGCAATTAGATCGGAAACAGGAACTCCGGCATAGGCAACTTGATAATCATCGGGATGTTCAAAGATATTCATTAGCGCGATGAGCCCGCCATGACTCCAGCCCACAATTCCAACTCTTTTTTTATCAACGAAGTCATAGTTGTCAATCATGTGTTGGCGAGAAGCGTGTACGTCTTCAATTTCAAGACCACCATAATCAATTTTTTCGTAATGTTCTTTGCCGTAGCCTGTGCTGCCACGGTATTCTGCGGCAACCACAATGTATTTTTGAGCCATTAATTCTCGAATGATATGTGTGTAGTAACTTCCAAAGTCGCCATGCACGCCTCCGTGCGGAAAAACAATTAGGGGATATTGCTTGTCGGGGTCAATGTCTTTTGGAATAAAAATATATGACCAAAACTTTACGGGGTTGCCTGCGTCTTGTCCGTTTGGATTTTTTTCCTTCCATTTTGGTGGACCATAAATGTAAACTTTGTCTATATGAGCAACATCTCCCACACGCTCAAACCATAGTAAATCATCAACTTTCTTTGATAATTGATCCAGTCGATGTTTCAGATGTTCATTGTATTTTTCCTGTTTTTCAAGTTTCTTTAAAAGTTCATCCGTACTTTGTGCTTGTGTGTTTATCAAAAGCATACAAAATAGAACACTTAGGCTAAAAATTTTTTTCATATGTTTAAAATTAAATTAATACAATTTAGAACGCTTGATCAAATACGGTAAAAGAATTTGATCGAAGCCTTTATTTATGTCTGCCTCAATGAAATCTATATGGTATTGTCCACATTTTATTTGTAGCTCTTCTGCAAAGTGCTTTGACTTTTTTGCAAACCGTTCACGAATTTCGTAAGGCTTTAGCTTTATTTCCTCACCACTTTCAATATCAATAAATTTGTAGGGGCGATCCGCATAGTCGAAGTCTATTTCTAAAGATTTGTCGTGCACATGAAATAAGATGACCTCGTGCTTATTGTGTTTTAAATGTTGTAGGGTAGAAAATAGTGCATCGGGATTGTCGTGCGAAGCAAACATGTCGCTAAAGATAATTACCAATGATCTTTTATGAATACTCTCGGCAATTTCGTGGATGCAATTTGATGTAAAGGTCTTTGTTCCTTTTTGTTGCTGTTCTTTGTTGATCAACTTGTGGAGGTGCGCATACAATAGTTGGTGGTGTGTGGCTGCTGTTTTGGCTGCTGTGTGGACATCCACTTTTTCGGCAAAGAGACTGAGCCCGACAGCATCACGTTGACTTTTCATCAACTGCATGATGGCTGCGGCAGCATACACCGCGAAGGTGATTTTGTCCGGTCTTTCAATTGTTGGGTTTTTTATTGGTGGAAAAAACATGGAAGAAGAATGGTCAATGATGATTTGGCAGCGCAAATTGGTTTCTTCTTCAAAGCGTTTCACAAATAGCTTATCTGACTTAGCAAATAGTTTCCAATCAATATGGCGTGTAGATTCACCTTTATTGTAGAGCCGATGTTCGGCAAATTCGACCGAAAACCCGTGGTAAGGCGATTTGTGAAGCCCTGTAATGAAGCCCTCGACTACCTGACGAGCCATAAAGTCGAGGTTTGCAAATTGCTCAATCTTATTTCTGTCAATTCTTTGTTTGTCCATCTAAAATAAAATTAATACACTCCCTGTGTCTTGTTACTTTGTGTCGGTATTTCTGAAAATTAATATCGAACGGTTGATGTTGTAAATGCTTAGTTCGTGAGTTTCTGATTTTTTGTTAGGTTTTGTAAAATATTCCTTACTTTTTATTCGATCGAACCCACCATAAATTTCATCATCACTATTAAAAACCAACAGATATTTTCCGGCTTTGGGGGCAGGGAATTTATAATCTATAATTGAATGATCGGGGTGTAGGTTCACCACAAAAAGTAAGTCACCTTTAGTGTAAATTAAGGTTTTGTTTTCGTTGTCTTGATGAATTTTATACCCCCAAGAATCGTTAAGAATATTGTGTTTTTGTACAAGCGTCAGCAAGTCTTTTTCAAATTGTAGAAGACAAGAATATTTTAGATCCTTATTTTTTGCCAATGACCACTGTCTGCGTGAGTAGCTGTAGCTCCAATTATTTCCTTCTCTCGGAAAGTCGATCCATTCGGGGTGTCCGAACTCATTTCCCATGAAGTTTAAGAAAGCTTGTCCGCCAAGCGAAAGTGTCAGAATGCGAATGATTTTCACAAGCGCAATTCCTCTATCAACAATCAAGTCGGGAGTATGTTTGCTCATAGAACTGTACATTTGCTTGTCTATTAGTCTGAAAATTAAAGTCTTGTCGCCGACAAGTGCTTGGTCGTGCGATTCGGAATAGCAAACAAGACGCTCTCCTTTTTTTCTGTCATTGAGCACATTCCAAATCTCATCAAGATTCCATTCTTCGTCTTTGAAATTTTTGATCAATCGAATCCAGAAGTCAGGAATAGCCATCGCTAAACGGAAGTCGAAACCAATACCGCCGTCTTCAATTGGAGCTGTAAGTCCCGGCATGCCGCTCACATCTTCGGCAATTGAAAGTGCTTTTGGGTTTGTGTTGTGGATCAGTTGGTTTGCCAATTGCAGATATGTTATGGCATCAAGTTCAACACCGTCCTTAAAGAATTTTTCGGGAGTGTCCGTTGCTTCAAGTCCATGATGAAAATATAGCATTGAGCCTACTCCGTCGAAACGAAATCCGTCGAAATGAAATTCTTCCATCCAATATTTGATATTTGAAAGTAAAAAACGTAGAACTTCCGTTTTTCCGTAATCAAATATTTTAGAGTCCCATTCCGGGTGGTTGCCGCGCTCTCCGGCGTGGAAATACAAATCGGGGCTTCCGTCAAATTCGTTAATACCTTCCAAAATGTTTTTTACTGAATGTGAATGTACAATGTCCATAATCACATTTAAACCGAGCTTGTGTGCTGTATTGATCAATGATTTTAACTCCTCGGGAGTGCCAAAGCGTGAGGAAGGAGCAAAGAAATTGGAAACATGATAACCAAAAGACCCATAATACGGATGTTCTTGAATTGCCATCATTTGAATGGTGTTGTATCCCAGGTCTTTGATGTAGGGCAGAATTTTTTCTTCGAACTCCGCATAGGTACCAACTCCTTCTTTTTCTTGTGCCATTCCTATGTGGCACTCATAGATAAGTAGTTGATCTTTTCTAGAAATGAAGTCGTGATCGGTCCATGCAAAATTTTGATCTTTCCATACTTGCCCGGAATAATTTTTAGTGTCATCATCCTGCACAACTCTTTTGATGTAAGCAGGAATCCGCATTTTTATACCATTCTCACCAATAACAACGACTTTCACCTTTGATTGATGGGTGAATGTGTCTTGATATTCGGCATCCGAAATAAAAATTTCCCAGACACCGAATTTGTTTTTCTTCATCGGGTGCGTGAAACGTTCCCATTTATTGAAATCTCCGGTCAGGAAAAGAGCTTCGGCACGCGGTGCCCATTCTCGATACCACCACCCTTTTTCTTGGTCGCTATAGTTTATCCCGAAGTATTTATAGGCAGAACTAAATTTGTCTAATGATTCAAAATCTTTAACAATCGATTTTAAACGATAATCAAAGTGGTCAAAGCGTTTTTTAACTTCTTCAGCAACGGGAATCAGCCATTCATCTTCTTCCACAATCTTCATTAAAGGTGTATTTTTCATGAGTTTAAAATTTTGTAATCAAAATAGAAACAGGAACGGGCTTTAAATTCCTCGTTGATTGTCTTAAGTTTATCATCAGACATTGTCTGTTTCATTTGTTTAAAATTTTGTATGAAACCGAGTTAAGGGATAGCATTTTGATTATCCCCTTATGTGTCGTCTTGCTTTCTATCATCAGACATTGTCTGAAGAATGATGCAATTTAGACGGACTAAAGATACGAAGAAGCTTTGAATATTAGGTCAGTTCTTTTTCCAATAATGATTTTAAATCATTTAAGCTCACATCCGGTTTTATTTGACCGTCAAGGGTGTAAGATAAGTTTCCGGTTTGTTCTGATACAATGATGGTTATAGCGTCAGAAACTTCCGAAAGACCTGTTGCTGCTCGGTGTCGCAGTCCCAAGCCGTTGGGGAATTTTTTGTTTTTGGTAAGCGGAAGCACGCAGCCTGCCGAAACAATTTTGTTTTGACGAATAATGACAGCTCCATCGTGGAGGGGGCTGTTTTTGTAAAAAATATTTTCGATTAAAGATTTGTTGATGTTTGCGTTGATTTGTTCGCCCGATTCGGCATAATGTCCCAGTTCGTTTTGACGGCTAAACACGATAAGAGCTCCCGTTTTTGATTTAGACATGGTTTCGCAAGCAGCAAGTACAGCGTTGATGTCACAGTTGTTTTCCTCATGGAAGTTGATTTTCCAATTAAAGATTTTCCTTCTGTGCTTGCTAATAAAGGTTGGCGTGCCGAGCAAAAGTAAGAAACGGCGTATTTCGGGTTGGAAAACAACCAGTAAGGCTATAAAACCAACACTGATGAATGCTCCCAAAATTTCGCTCAATAGTTCCATTTCTAATGCGTCAACCAGTTTCCAAATAAAGAAAATAGCAATAATTCCAAAGAAAATGTTTATTGCAGCCGTCCCCTTTAGCAGATTGTACAACGCGTAGATTAAGTAAGCAACCAAGAATATGTCCAGAATGTCAAGAAACCTGAGATTGATAAATAATGGCGAAAAAATCATTTGCATGCTTACTTTTTTTTGCAAAATTAATAATAAAATCAAGTCTCGAAAACTAGTGCTGCATATCAATATCACTATTTTTTGTCAATTGGTAAAGTTTGACACATTCCACGGCTTCTTTCACATCATGTACACGCAGTATGGAAGCACCATTCATGAGTGCAATGGTGTTGAGTATTGACGTTCCGTTGAGCGCTTTGTCAGGGGTGGAGTTGAGCGCTTTGTAGATCATAGACTTTCTTGAAATACCTACCAAGATGGGTAGATTGAGCGTGTTGAAATCAGCCAATTTTTTCATCAATGTGTAGTTGTGTTCCAAGTTTTTTCCAAAACCAAAACCGGGGTCTAGGATGATTTTCTTAAATCCTAATTGGTGAAGCGTTTGTATTTTTTCAAGAAAATAGTTTTCAACATCATCGAACACATTTTTATAGATGGGATTTTTTTGCATTGTTTTGGGTGTTCCCACAATGTGCATTAAAATATAAGGAATGTCCAGTTTTGCGATGGTTCGGAACATATCAGCATCCATTGTTCCTCCCGAAATATCATTGATAATGTCGGCTCCCAAGTCAGCACTTTTTGTTGCAACTTCCGAACGGTAAGTGTCGATAGACAATAAGGTGTCAGGGAATTGTTTACGAATGGTTTTCAATATTGGGAGAATGCGATTTTCTTCTGTTTTCAGGTCAACATCCATCGCTCCGGGGCGTGTCGAAACAGCACCAATGTCAATAATATCAGCTCCGTCATTGAGCATTTTTTCACAGTGTCGGAGGATGTTTTTTTCGTTATTGTGTTTTCCGCCATCATAAAATGAATCAGGAGTGAGATTTAAAATTCCCATTACTCTTGGTTCTTCATTGTGGAATAAATTCGTTTTCATTGGTTTAATCATTTCGTAAAAAATGGTACTTTTATTGCCTGATAAATTTTTAGATCAAAAATAAAATTACAATAATCTATAATAAAAAAAACATTTATGGAGAAAAATACTTCTTCTCAGTATGATCTTGTTGTAAATGAGTGTAAAAGCATCTTTGTGAAAAAGATGAAAGACTACGGTACTTCTTGGCGAATATTGAGAACAAGCTCTCTTACCGATCAGATATATATCAAGGCAAATCGAATTAGAAGCATACAGGAAAAGGAAAATCAAAAGGTGAACGAAGGTATAAAACCTGAATTTATTGGGATTATTAACTATTGTGTGATGGCATTGATTCAGCTTGAACTGGATGATTATACAGATTTGGAACTGGCTGCTGATGAGGTGGAAAGACTTTATGTGAAGCATGTTGGAGAGACAAAAAGCTTGATGATGAATAAAAATCACGACTATGATGAAGCGTGGAGAAATATGCGTATTTCGTCATTAACAGATATTATTTTGATGAAATTGTTGCGTGTGAAACAAATTGAAGACAATAAAGGTTCTACAATTATTTCCGAAGGTGTGGATGCCAATTATGCTGATATTATTAATTATGCCGTATTTGCTATGATTCAAATGGGGGAAGAAGAAGGAGTTTTATAAAAAAGTTATGAAAGTATTTTTAAGATATTTTAGTCGAATAGTTCTTGGTCTGACTTTTATCATGTCAGGTTTTGTTAAAGGTGTTGATCCGCTGGGTACGGTGTACAAAATGATTGATTATTTTGCTGCTTACGATATTCTTTGGATGGAGCCGATGGCGTTAACCTTTACTTTTTTGTTGGTTGTTGGTGAGTTTACTGTCGGAGTAATGGTTCTTTTCAATTTGTTGCCGAAGTTGGGAATGTGGTTGATGGGGCTAATGATGCTTTTCTTTACGGCTGTTACTGCCTATGATGTGCTCTACAATCCGGTACCAAATTGCGGGTGTTTTGGAGACTTTTTAGTGATTGGGGCTTTAGAAACTTTTCTGAAAAATGTGGTCTTAGACGTTTTTGTTGTGGCTCTGTTTTTGACTCAAAAATATGCAAAACCAAGTTTGAAAATAATCAAGCAATACGTTTATGCGGTTCTTGTTGCTCTTGGATTTTTTAGTTTTAGTTTCCAGATGTTGGAACATCTTCCGATTATTGATTTCAGGTATTGGAAAGAAAGTCGTGATTTGAATCTTGCCACATCATCATCTACGATTTATTTGGTGTATCAGAACAAGGAAACGAAAGAAACGCAAAGCTTTTTGTCGGAAGAATTGCCGTGGGAAGATTCTGTATGGATGTCGCAATGGGAGTTCGTTGAACAAATTGTGGATGAAGATTTATCAACGGAGTCGCATGATCTGCAAATTGTGGATGAGTATGGTGAGGATGTTACGGATTTTGTTCTTTTGAATTCTGAGTACCAGTTTGTTGTTTGTGCGCATGATATTCATAAGACGGATGAAGAAGGTTTAAAGAAGATATTTAAGGTAAGCGAAGAATTGCGCCAGTATCCATATTCTTGGATATTATTGAGCGGTAGCTTTGAGGAAGAAATATCTGCAAAATATAAGGAAATGGGAATGTCTATGCTTTATGGTCAGTCCGATGATATTGTTCTGAAAACGATGGTGCGTGCCAATCCGGGAGTGTTGCTGTTAAAGGACGGTATTATTCTAAAAAAATGGCATTTTAATGACTTCCCGAGCAGTAGCGAAATATTGGAACATTATTCTGATTTTATTGAATAAATAATATAAAATACAAAAATATGAGAACTAAAATTGTAGCAGGAAACTGGAAAATGAATAAAACTTTCTCGGATGCTGAGGAATTGTTAACCGAGATTGCCGAAAAAATAGAAGACATTAACTTGGAGGGTATTGAAATCATTGTATGTCCGCCGTCATTGTATCTTGAGTTGGCAACAGATGTTGCTGAAGAGAGTAAATTTGCAGTTGGTGCGCAGAATGTAAATGAAAACCCGAAAGGTGCTTTTACGGGAGAAATCTCCGTAGAGATGTTAGATTCTGTGGGAGTTGATTATTCCATTATTGGTCACTCCGAGCGAAGAACCTATTACAAGGAAACGAATGAGCAGTTGGCGAAAAAAGTAGATGCTTGCTTGGAAGGTTCTATCAGTCCGATATTCTGTTTTGGTGAGGTGCTTGAAGAACGTGAGGCAAATAAGCATTTTGAGGTTGTGAAGCAGCAATTGGAAGAATCGTTATTTCATCTAAAAGAGGCTGAAATGGAGAATGTTGTGTTGGCATATGAACCTGTTTGGGCAATCGGTACAGGTAAAACTGCAAGCCCTGAACAAGCACAGGAAATCCATGCTTTTGTTCGTAAGACCCTTGCAGATAAATATGGTCAAGCATTGGCAGACAAAATAAGCATCCTTTACGGAGGAAGTTGTAATCCTAAAAATGCAAAAGAGTTGTTTGCAAATCCTGATGTTGACGGTGGTCTGATTGGTGGAGCATCATTGAAAGCTGAAGATTTTGTAAGTATCGTAAAGAGCTTCTAATTTTGTAGGCAAACTCTTATTGTTGTTATTTAACAAGTCCGGTGTTGGTGTATGGCAATACCGACTTTTTTTTGTCGTTGTTTAAGAATAGAACATCTTCTAAAAGTATTAATTGTGAATTATATAGAACTAAATTGTGTGATAGAGCCATTGCAACCGGGGCGAGCCTTGATGATTGCTGAATTAGCGGAAATTGGCTACGAAAGTTTTGTCGAAACAGATAACGGCGTGCAGGCGTATATCCCCGAACAAGACTTTAATGCTGAATTGATTAAAGACTTAAACACGTATGGCGATTTGATTAAAACTTTTCAGTATTCTCATAAGCTTATCCCCGATCAGAACTGGAATGCTGTTTGGGAAAATAATTATGAAGCAGTGATGATTGAAGGGAGTTGTTACATACGTGCCCCTTTTCATGAGTCTAAAGATGCAGATTATGAGATCGTTATTGAACCTCAGATGTCTTTTGGTACGGCTCACCATGAAACAACGGCAATGATTATTCAATTTCTTTTGAACGAGAAGTTGGAAGGTGTAAAAACACTCGACATGGGGTGTGGTACCGGTGTTCTTGCTATTTTGGCTGCCATGCGAGGAGCAACGCCGGTGGAAGCTATTGATAATGATGAATGGGCTTATCGTAATGCTCTTGATAATTGTAAGCTGAATAACTTTGAGGATATTAAAGTTATTTATGGTGATGCGACTTCTATTCAAGGTGATTTTGATCTCATTATTGCAAATATTAACAGAAATATTCTTTTAAAAGATATGGAAGTTTATGTTAATCATTTGAAAACTAACGGGGTTTTGATTATTAGTGGTTTCTATGAATACGATCTGGAAATACTTCGTGAGAAAGCTGAAAAGCTCGGATTGACTTATGACAAAAAAATTATGAAAAATACTTGGACAGCCGCGCGATTTACTAAATAGTGTCGGTAAGAAATCTCAATAGTCAAAGACTAAAACTAAAAAAATAACAATATGGAACAGGCAGTGTCTGAGGTAAATAGTAAAGTACACAGCAAGATGGTTAAGGTTTTATTTCCCATTTTCGGGTTGGTGGAAGATTTTAAACATATAAAAAAGGTCTTAGCTTTTTTGTGTTTGTTTGTTCTTATAGGGTTTGGAAAGGTTGAAGCACAAACTTTAAAAGTTTTTACTAATGATTCTGTGAGTTTTTATCAAGAGTTGGAAGGTTATATGATGAAGGTTCGCATCAAAGAGCGAAAAGAGAAAGCAGAGAACCTTTTGAGATCGTTGAAAACTTATTGGTATGGAGGAGTTTTATCGGAGCAGCAACGACAAATCGTTTATGAAAATGCAAATATTTTATTGAAACGAAAACTAAAACCTTTTCCGTATTTTTATGATTATCTGAATGCTACATTATTATTACTCTCAAATGATCACTCGGAAGTCAGTTTTATCAATTGGCAGAAAGGGTTTCGAGATTTGGCTAACATCAAGCGGTCGAAGCCAATGACTGAATATGTGAAAAGTATTACACGTTTGTTGAATGCTCATGTTCTTTACAAGTCGCCGGGCTTTCGGTGGAAAGTGAAAGCCGATAGTTTTTTCATACAATATGATACCGTTCCATCCTACGTTTTCAAAGATATTAACCTTGTGTGTAGGATTAAAGCCGATAGTTCGATTATTTATGATTTGGATGGAGCTTATTACCCAACGTTTAATCTGTGGAAGGGATCCGGTGGTCGTATCGATTGGAGTAGGGCAGGTTGGTCGGCGGATTCTGTCTACGCACTACTTCCGCATCAGTACGAATTTCCTTTGAAAAAATCCTCTTATTCGGTGGATTCTGTTAATTTTTATCACAAATATTATTTTGATGAAGCCTTAATTGGTAAGGTGGTTGAGAAGGTTGTAACCACATCGTCTGTTAAGTATGTTCGATTTCCAAGGTTTGACTCTTACACCAAGCGAATAGAAATTCCTAATATTTATGATCATGTTGATTACGTTGGGGGATTTAGAATGGAAGGTTTTCATGTTGTCGGGTTTGGCGATAATTATGAAGATGCAAGTTTAACGTTCTTTCGAGATGATAAACTTGCCTTTGCTGCACGTGGAAGTGAGTTTATTATCAAACAAGATAAGGTCGATAGCAAGGAAGCTTCGATCAACTTGTACATCCATAACGATTCAATTTTTCACTCCGGTTTGCAGTTTCGGTATCTGGTGAATACGAATGAAATTATGATTCGCCGATCGCAGAATGGTATTTCGTACAGTCCTTTCCATAATACATATCACGATATAGATATGTATTGCGAATCAATGTTTTGGGGCTTGGAGGATACGCTGATCAATTTTGGTCAGGTGAAAGGTTTGAACCGAGAGAGTCGAGCATCTTTTGAATCTATCGGATATTATTCCGAACAATTATTCAACAAAATTCAAGGCATTGATGAGGTGCATCCGCTTGCTTATTTGAGTGGTTTTTATCGCAAGAATCGTACAAAAGAATTTATTCTTGAAGATATACAAGTGTTTATGCGAAAATCAAAAGTGCAGGTCGAGCGAATGCTTATCGACATGGCAAACCTTGGCTTTATTTATTACGACACGGAGAGTAAGTCGGTTCTACTTTTGGATAAGCTGTTTGACTATCTGCTTGCACGGGGAGGAAAGATTGACTATGATGTTATTAAATTTAGTTCGCGAACCAACGGGGGAGAAGCCAATGCCAGCTTAAACTACCTGAATAAGGATTTGTATTTAAATGGTGTGAATCGGGTTCTTTTGAGTGATTCTCAGCAGGTTTATATCTATCCGAGAGGCGAGCAGATTATCATGAAGGAGAATAGAGATTTTCTGTTTTCCGGTCGTGTTGATGCCGGCTTGTTTAAAATTTATGGCGACAGTTGTTCTTTCGATTACAATAAATTTGAACTACAACTTCCGCTGATTGATTCTGTTGTTTTCAGTGTGAAAACTTTAGATACTAATGCGCTTAATCCGAATGAGTTGGTGAAAGTTCGATCTACCATTGCCGACCTTTCGGGAGATTTAAAGATTGACTATCCCGACAATAAGTCAGGGTTGAAGCCTTCTCCTGATTTTCCTATTTTCACCAATAAAAATGAAGCTTTTGTGTATTATGATCAAGGTTTTGTGCATGATGGAGTTTATGACAGAACCCGATTTAAGTATCATGTATTTCCTTTTGTGATAGATAGTTTGGACAACTTTTCAACTGATGGTATTCAGTT
>PDWJ01000383.1_pt1 | contig 71752 bp, 69 predicted proteins | sample 1430881 | NCBI WGS metagenome assembly PDWJ01 (sample SAMN01162460, study PRJNA174530) | Oral metagenome, whole genome shotgun sequencing project. | biome: Marine environment; feature: Marine mammal; material: Swab sample of the gingival sulcus; isolation source: swab sample of gingival sulcus...
ATATTCAATTGCGGTGTCTTGTCTGTTTTTCCTAACATTTTGCAAGGTTTTATCTCAATTTCGGGATATCTCTGCAAAAAATACAACGCTATACCAACTTTTTTAACATTTATTCACTGATTGTCTGTATATTAGCCTGTTTTTCAGGTTTAACTAATTCCTTTAACCTCAAATAAGCCCCATACAAATTTTGTATTTTGTTGATTGCTATTAGCAATAGTGGTAATATATTCTTCCACTTTGCTAAACTCGATAGTGCCAGGTAACATTAAGATACCATTCTCATAAAAAACAAACAGTTCATACAAACTCTTTCCTTGAGCGTCTGTATTGGGATTTCCATAGTAAAATCCATCTGTCCGCAATTCTTGTCCAAGATATTCCGTTCTCTTTAATGTTAATTCTTTATCCTTGCATGTATTCATTTTTTCACATGATATGCACAAGGTTAATCCTATAAAGAGTAATATATATTTCATTTTTTTCAGTAGTGTCCGACTAAAAATATAAAGAGAAGGGTACTCCCCTGAGGTTTACCCTTCATGTTGTAGATTTGTTTTTGCACAACAAAGTACAACATGGGTAAAAAAACAGAAATAATGTTTGTCGGACAGCCGATCTTCAAAAAGCTATTGAATTTGATTGATGCAGCGAACATACTAAGCCTTGTGCGGCAAGCTTTTTTGGCGTGTCTTTTTGCCTTGAGCAGCGCAATAGCAACTGCTGCATAAAAGCATGCCAAAAAAGCTGCCGCAGAAGGGCGGGGAACAAAACAAAAGACCGGGCGAGTCTTGAGCGCAGCGAGAAGCGGGGATTTTGTTTTGTGGGGAAAGAATCTTCTAGTAGGGCAGCTTACTGGGATCATCCCGGTTAGGCCAGAAGAGAAGCAGTTGCAACTCCTTCTTTCGTGGCCTTATTCGGTAAAACAGGGTGGTGTGCTTGGTAACAAAGCCCTTTCTGACATACTTTTTCTTCCGGGATTCCTCGAACATCTCCGGATACTGCTTGATCTGCTCCAACAAGGTGTCCACCTCGTAAATGAAGTTCAGGATTTCTTTCTCTGTCCAGGATTTTTCCAGATGGTCGAGGACTTCAAAGTATGTGCGCCTGGCCCTGGGTGTCCAGCGAACTTCCATCAGTCCAGATTGTATTTGGCCCGGACCTCTTTCATGACCTCCTCATGGGGTATAAGCTCCCCACGATCTGCTTCAGCAAGGCTCTCTTCGAGTTCAGCCTTCAGATCTTCGCCAAGCTCATCCCACCAGTCAGCGCCCTTCTCTTTCTTAAAGACGGCCTCTACCTTGGCCAGCACGGAGGGCTTCTCCGTGTTAAGGATCATTTGGACAAGCTCCAGTTTTTTTGCTTGAAGATTCATGGTTACTTTCATTGCCTATACAAATTTAACGATTAATGTTCACTTATGTTTTTCTGTGAGGTGTCACATTCTGTGATACCCCAAGATTGGAAGTCGCAATTTGCGACCTCCAATTCACCCCAGGGGATGATGTTTCTCACTGGCCGCCTGCAACTCTTTCAATCCGCTCTGACGGTATCGCTCCGTTGTGCTGATCTTCCTATGCCCTGCAAAGACCTGGACTACCCGCAGATCCTTACCCTCCTTTAGCAAGTTCGTGATCACGCTCTGATGGATGGTCCTCGTATTCAGGTTCCGATCCGGGAACAGCGGCTTAAAGGTTTCTACCAGGTAACCGATCCCTTCCCCGCTCTCGGCTGTGTCCCGAAGCGTAATCACCAGAGCGTCGGTATCGGTTTTCAGCAACGCCGACCTGACTCTGTGGATATACTCGTAAAACAACATTACCTGATTAGGTCTAAGGCTTAATGTAATGGCTACTGTCCTTGCTGTTGCTCGAACATAAATGGATCCGGATTCCAGGTTGATTCGCGTGAGCGAATTCGGGTGATCTCCTCCTGGCGAACCTAGAGCGCAGCGTGAGGCGGGGATTTTGTTTTGTGGGGAAGGATCAACCTCCTCCCAACATCTTGATGTCTCGTTTGATGAACTCTTCCAGTTCTTTGGCTGTAGGTAGCTGAACCTGGTGGCGGCTTACGCTGATTCTCCTCCAGATATTTATCGATTCGATTGGCAACCTCCTGTGTAAGGGCAACCTTGGGGGATGTGCGTGTTTTGTATTTTTGTGTATCTATTAGTTTTACTGTATTAATTAGTACACTTATGTTGTTTGGAGACAGGCTCTCAGAACTGAGAAAACAGAAAAAAATGTCACAGGATGAACTTGCCAAAAAAATTGGGGTTCATTGTCCTTGTCCTTGAAGTCGGGGACAGAAAAGACATCTACAAGTAATTTATTTCTATTCAACTAATTCGCTATTTCCAGGATTGCCAATTTGATATTTCACGTCGCAGCTATCACCTTCGTTCAACCGGGGGTAAGAGCCATAGGCAACCTTATACATCTTGCCGTCAACTACATACCGAACAGTGACGACGGTTTCTCTACTTCCCCTATGCAAATACGTCCTTCTTTTGACTACAACTCCTTTTACAACTTTATTAGAATTAGCTAATTCTTCTTTTTCCTTGTGGTAAAGAATCCCGTTGTAAGTTACAGCAAAAACAAAGCCTCCAATTAATAGAAAGAGGACTATTCTACCTATTATTCTTTTCATCAGTAGTCTATTATTGGAATCTCACGGAAAAGGTCTTCCCAAATTATTTTTATCATATCTTCTGCAGGCGACTCTATAACCTTCCCCATTGGTTCCAGAATAATCATGGCAATGGGTATGTGATCTGTTGAGAGATGATCAAGTGTTTCACTAATCAAGGAGAATCGATTAAACATTTCAGTTATTTCAAAATTCATTCTAAGTCTTTCTAAATTCCTACGCGTACTCCCTTCTTCTTGCAGAGCCCACTGATATTCAATAGCTCTTTTTCTGAGCATCCTATCAGTAAATTGATTCGTAATCTTTCTTCCTGCCCAGTCAACTGCATAAGAAGTACCCAAATCTAAAGCTTACAAAGCGGCAGAAGCCGTGTAATTTCATGTGTCAAAACTACGAAAGAATCTGTTTTTCTGTTCTCTATCTTCGACAAAAGCAACAAAGAAAATACTACAGATAAAGAACTTAATACTGGCAAAGCAGCAGGGTTGTTGTAAAAACAGGCAAAAATGGATCCTTAGATAGGATTAACAACTCATTACAATAGAGATCATCATTCTCTGGAACAATCCTAATTCTGATTGGTTCCCATGATTTGATTTCTTCTATCTGATTAGAATCTAGGTCAGAAATGTTTTTATCCCATTTCAATGACGCATATTCTTGGTAAACTTGGATATACCCTGCAAGACCTGTGCAATAATATCCGACAAGCCTTCAATGGAGGTGTCTTTCTTTATCAATAAATCGAAAATCGATGGATAGGTATTATTAGAGCGTGTCTCGGCAATGTGATCTCTCACAATGGTAGGTAAATCATCATCAAAACTTTCCAGCTCTATTTTCTTCTCAGTATAAAAATAATCCAGTAATGAGTTGGGACATTTATATCCAATAAACGGGAGATCCAAGGTATATTGATCACCAGAGAAATCGGTAAAACTCTGATTCTTTAGGCTATACTCTAATGAGAACTGGCCTGTATACCCTTTATTACTAGAGCAGCCAATCTGGCACACAGTACTGATTATATCTTCAACCCTATCCGGGTTATTAATAGAGATTAGAGTATCGATTGACAATAACAAAAGGTTACCCTATTTGGTAACATTTATTAATTTTGTATCGAATGAGGATCATAAAGGAAAAAACGCTTACTGATTACTGCAATGTCGGCAGGTACAAACCTGCCGCAGAATCTTTAAAGGCCTGGGTTTATGAAGTAAGATACTCGATGTGGGATAATGCAAATGAACTGAAGTCAAAATACAGGAATGCCAGTGTAATAAGTTCTAAAAGAGTAGTGTTCAATATCAAGGGCAATGATTACCGGCTAATCGTTGACATTGAATACAAACTGAAGGTTGTTTTTATCGTGTGGTTCGGCACCCATGCAGAGTATGATAAAATAGATGCCAAAACGGTAAGTTATGAGAACTAAGATATTAAAGACAGAACAGGAATATAATGAGGCTTGCGAAAGGATCTACAGCCTTATCAACAGCTCGGATAATGCCATTGAAGCTGACAGCCCGGAAGGAGAAGAGATAGAGCTTTTATCCTTGCTGGTTGAAAAGTACGAAATGGAGCATCACTTGTTAGGGATTCCGGATCCTATAGAAGCGATCAGGTTCCGGATGGAGCAAATGAACTTAAGGCAGGCTGATATTGCCCCACTATTTGGAGGAAAAACCAGAGTGTCAGAGGTGCTACATCGAAGAAGACCTTTAACGCTGAGAATGATCACCCTGTTAAACCGATACCTTGGAATCCCTCTGGAATCTTTGATTACCGGAAATAAGGAAATAGAACTGGAAGCTGAAAAGAGAGACAAACTCTTAAGTATCTCATCCATCCAGGAATACTTAAAAGGTGGTCGGGCAGCAATGATTTAATGCCCACTCCCCGCCCTTCTGCAGCAGCTTTTTTGACATGCTTTTGTGCAGTTGCCATAAACAACTAACTCCATTTCTCCAAATCCCAATCATTGACTAAGTTTTCAATTAAGAGGGTATCGTTCCAAATTCCCCAAGGAGATAATTGTTTATGTTCAGGAGTAAGGTTTTTTACTAGTTGTCTCTGCCAATTATGAGTATCTATGATATGCCAACCTAAGAACTCCCCTTTCACATTATGTTCGGTGCGCATATATTTTGGCTTACCAAAACTATCAGAAGGATATTACACTATTGAGCTGCATGGCCCATGCCAGGCGCATGTTCGAGAAAGCCCTTTCTGATGACCAGAAGCGGGCCGGGTATGCCATCACTGAGATCCAGAAGCTCTATGAGCTCAGACTGAATGAGTCCTTGCCTATCTTGAATGAACTGGGAAAGTGGATGACTGCTCAGGTCAGAACCACCACACCGAAAAGTCCCTTTGGGAAAGCTTTGATCTACTCAGTGAGCAGGTGGGAATACCAAACTTATATAATTGTTTCTTAACAATAGTTTGGATATTTTTGTAAAAACCTAAACTATTAGAGGTTTTTTAAACTATTGGCATGGATTTAGGCAAAAGGATATTAGAACTCCGCAAGGATAAAGGACTTACCCGCGAGAAGCTCGGTAAGACCATCGGAACTTCTGGCGCCATCATTGGCAGGTACGAACGCAACGAGAGAACTCCCTCTGTCGAGATAGCCCGTAAAATGGCCGAAGCACTGGGGGTTTCACTGGACTACCTGGTAGGTAACACAGAGTTCCTGCTGGATACTGATGTGATAAAGAAGATCCAGGATATTCAGAAGCTTCCAAAAGAAGACAAACAGCACCTTTTCTACGTGCTGGATAATATCTTGCAAAACGTAAAGGCCAAGCAGGCTTTTGCCGGTTAAAACCAGTAGCAATGAAGCAACTGACATTAAATATCGTCGAGAGTAAATTCCAGGCTTTCCTGGAGTTTATCAAGACCCTGGATTATGTGGAAATTCCGGAGGCTGACAAAAAGGCCCTGGGTGAGCTGCAACAGAGCCTTAACGAGGTTAAGCTGATGCAGGAAGGCAAGATTGAAAAACAATCGGCTGAAGATTTCCTCAATGAGCTATAGCGTATATCCAACTCCCGAGTTTAAGAGGCTCCTCAAGAAACTCGCAAAAAAACACCCTTCTCTAAAAGCCGACCTCCAGGGCCTGGTCCAGATACTCCAGGAAAAACCAGATTCAGGGATTTATCTGGGGCACGGCATCCATAAAATCCGCCTGGCCATTACCTCCAAAGGTAAAGGTAAATCCGGCGGTGCCCGGGTGATTACTTACCTGGTTACCCAAGACCAGGAGGTTTATATGGTCTTCATCTACGACAAAGGTCAGCTTGAGAACATTACCAAAGAGCAGATTCTGGAGCTGCTTAAGAAGGCTGGGTTGATCGATTAAAAAACCCGGCGCGAAGCCGGGCTTTTTATTGAATCTTAGATTATTCAGTTTGTTCCTTTATAAAAAAGGCTGTCGTACCAACTTGTATCACAATAATGGAACTGGACACATTTAAATGCACCATCCTGGAGTATATAGTCCCAATAGCTTTCAAAAGTTGCATCATATTTTGAGATAGTTTCATCTCTGATTTTTGGGTACAAGTACAAAATCTTTACTCTGGCACCTAAAGTGGTGAAAGAGTCCTCCAAAATATCGCCAAAATAAGCAAACTGGTAACCCTTGTAATAGAAAATCCCTTTACTGTTTTCATAATCAAGCCTTAAAGGTTCTAAAACAATTCCCACCTGAACTTGCCTTTCGTTCGAGACATTTGAAAAAGAATTAAACGAGAAGCCCACAGGAAGGTTTTTGTACTTGTCGCAGCTTACCACTAAATCCACAATAGAATCCAGCAGAGGCATCAATGGAGTCTCTACTTTAAATTGTATTAACTCTATTTCTGCAATGTGTTCAAGAGAGTAATCACTGGATAATACTGGAACATCTGGTTTTTTAATAGATTGACATGATCCCAGTAACATCATAATTGCAAGGATATTATAACTACCTTTCATATTGCTTTACTCTGATTTATATGGATAGTATTTACCTTTAAACAGTATTCTGAACTTTGCGCCAGGAAAATGATCACTTGTTCTTCTGGCAAATCCCCTGTCGGCAGGGCTTGGGCCTGGTTTGTCAGGCTGGTTATGATCATTGCTGTAATTCCTCTTATACTTGTTATTAAATAGGAATTTGTTTGCATGGCCAGAGTGTACTTTTCCCCATCTGTGACTAGTTATCAGAATATTCTGACTCTCGCCATTTGATTTCTCAGCACAGGTGTTACTCCATTCAACATTAGTCTTTTTATCAAGGAATTGATGGATTGTTTTAGCCTCTGAATCATCATTTATCTTGAACATATCGACAGGAATAGCTGCACCAGTTGGATTGCCTTCCCCATCAGCGTTCCTTACGAGAGCAACGGTTTTCTTTGATTGAATAATCCCGCTAGATATTTGTAGCCCGGTCTTTTCGCCTGTTTCATCATAATCCTTTTTCTTTTCCGAACTGTATTCTCCTTTGGCATAAATCACATCGTATTGGTTCTTTCCATTTTCATCTCTGCCTTCATTATTCACCTTCTGCAGATATCCGTCCATATCTACAGTATAGCCATCCGCGCTCATCCCAGTCGGATCAACCAGATTAATAGGATTGTTATGAACATAGTGATAAGGAGTCCAGGAACTGAAGTCCTCGGCAAGGGGATCTTGTGTTGTAAAGCGTGCTAATGCAGGATCATAGAAGCGGCTGTGGTAGTCGTACCAGTCAAGGTTCACGCCCCCGAGCTGCTCGTCTTGCAGTTCTTTACCGTTGTAGAGGTACTTGTTTGCGCTGCTCTGAGTGCTGGTAAAACTCATTCCGAAGGGATCGTAGTCGGTGATTTGCTTTATAGTTGTAAAACAATCCATGAGATCAATCGATCCTCAGAGACATCGGGTACAACGAAAAAGAGACCGTACCCTTTTGATACAGCCTCTTGAGATTTTGGTGCCCAGGACAAGAATCGAACTTGCACGACCTAAAGCGGTCACTAGGCCCTCAACCTAGCGCGTCTACCAGTTCCGCCACCTGGGCGTTGAGAAAAAACACTTGGTTTTGCTTCTCGCGTATCTAAACCAAAGTGCCCAGGAAAGGACTCGAACCTTCACGTACTTGCGTACACTAGTCCCTGAAACTAGCGCGTCTACCAATTCCGCCACCTGGGCAAAAGCCCCACAGCTATGATCGCTGCGGGGCTGCAAATATATAAATTATCCGGAATCTATAGTCGGGTTTGGAGAAAATTATTTCTCGCCTCTTTTTGTGCTGATTTTATTCTCCTTCAGTACGCGCTCAGATGAAGCCGATTTCAGCTTACTGCGCAGGCTGTTGAGTGGCGGACGGAACTCCGGACGCATGCCAAAGCGGGCAGATTTTTTATTGTCGTCGAAGGTTACAAAATCGACATAGGCAATGAAAGTATGGTCATAGTTCCCGGGAAGCATCTGGGTCTCGATCCATTTAATGTCTTCCTCGGCCAGCAACCAGTTTACCCAACCGGTATCTGCATTCTGCTCCCTGTACTGAACATCGACATAGTACTTTTGGTAACTCAGGTTCGAGAAGCTGCATTCCCCGTATGCATCGGTGAATGCTTCGGGTTTTCCCTGATAATTTCCCGCTTCCCAGTCGGCCAGACTTTCAAAAAGAATTACACTGGCACCTTCAATAAGCGCATCATCCTCGGAGTCCTTGACAATGATCTTAATCTCCGAGCCAATGACCTGGATCTGGAAAGGAGCAACCGAAACATCCCCCTTCTTCCCGTAAGCACTAAGACTTCCTGTGTAGGTACCAGGGTCTACATAGTAGTGGGTTACATTGAAAGCATCGGAAATGGTTCCATCACCAAAATCCCATTGAACCCTGTTGGCATTCACCGAATAGTTGGTGAAATCGACATCTTGCCCAACATAGGCCGGATCGGGAGTAAAAACGGCTTCCGCAACTGGTTCTTTATAACAGCTTGTTACAATAAATGATAGCAATGGCAGTATAATAAACAGACGTTTCATGACAATTGATTTAATGGGTTTTATTCGAAAAATTTCAAATAGCATGCCAAAGCAGGCATTGCTAAACACATCTAAAATACCTTCCTTTGGCCAAGATAAGCAAATCCGTTGACGATGAAGTTTTTAAACAAAGCATTTTTTTTAACCCTGCTCTCCATTTCCATTGCCGGAAGCAGCACCGGGAATACAAAGCAGATCAGCCTGCAAACCATCTTTGAAAGCGGAGACCTGAGTGCCAGAGGGATTCATGGCCTGAATTCCATGAATGACGGCCTGCACTACAGCGTGCAAGCAGGCCAGTGTATTGAGCAATACAGTTACGAAAGCGGAACCCTTATAGATACGCTCTTCAATGCGGGTGATTTCGAACAGCTTGCTTCCTTTAGTGGCTATGCCTTTAGCCGGGACGAACAAAAAATCCTGATCGAAACCGATAGAATGCCCATCTACAGGCACTCCTACAAGGCAAACTACTATGTGTACAACAGAAATAACAAACAACTTGTCGGGGTATCGCTGAATGGCCCCCAGCAACTGGCAGCCTTTTCGCCCGATGGCAGCATGGTTGCCTTTGTACGCGACAACAACCTGTATATCAGTTGGCCCGAAAAAAACAAGGAAGAGCAAATTACTTTTGACGGACAAAAGAATACCATCATCAATGGTGCTCCCGATTGGGTGTACGAAGAAGAATTCGGCTTTTCAAGGGGCTTCTACTGGTCACCCGATGGAGAAATGATCGCCTTCTACCGTTTCGATGAAAGCCGGGTAAGGGAGTTCGGGATGCCCATCTATGGAGACCTTTATCCGGAAAGCTATCGCTTTAAATACCCTAAAGCCGGTGAGGAAAATGCGCAGGTCAGTATCCATGTCTATAACCTGAAAAGTGGAAGGACTTCCAACATGGATACAGGCCCGGAACGCGACCAGTATATCCCCAGAATTAAATGGACACGCACAACGGGCATTCTCAGCATTATGCGGCTGAACCGGCTGCAGAACACCCTTCACATCCTGCATGCCGAGGCTGTGACCGGCAAGGCTGTAGTGGTTTATGAGGAAATCAACGATCGCTATATCTCCGAGGTATCGGATCAGACCCTCACCTACCTGCCCGATGGCGAGAGCCTGATCCTGATCAGCGAGAAGAGTGGCTACTTCCACCTTTACCACTACAACTTCAGACGCGGACAGATCAGCCCCATTACGAGTGGCGACTATGATGTGGCCAAGCTGCTGGGCTTTGATGAAAAAACCAAAACCGTCTACTACAGCTCCTATGAAGAATCCTCCATAGAACGTCATGTATACAGGATCGGGCTGAACGCCAAAGGAAAGAAAAAACTTAGCACCAGAGCCGGAAACAACAGTGCCAGTTTCAGCAGCTCATACAAATACTTCATTCTTCAGCATTCTGCTGCCAATAGCCCCCCCTACATCACCCTCCACAACCAAAAGGGCAAGCTGATCAGGGTGCTGGAAGACAATGCCCGGCTGAGAGAAAACATGATTGCCTATGGCTATAGTCCGACCGAATTCCTTACCATAGACACGGAAAGTGGTCAGAAACTGAATGCCTGGATGATTAAACCCGCAGGTTTTGATTCCTCCCAAGACTATCCCCTCTTCATTTATGTGTATGGGGGGCCCGAATCGCAGAACGTGATGGATACGTGGAATTACCGGGAAGCATGGTTCCAGATGCTGGCTCAAAAAGGCTATGTGGTTGCCTGTATCGATAACCGTGGCACCAATGGCCGTGGCGAAGACTTTCGTAAAGTCACCTACATGAACCTTGGCAAACTGGAAACCATCGACCAGATTGAGGCGGCCAGGTGGCTCGGCCAGCGGGACTACATCGATGCCAGGCGCATGGGTATCTTTGGCTGGAGCTTTGGAGGCTATTTAACAAGCCTTTGCATGACCAGGGGACAGGGCACCTTCCGCATGGGGATTGCAGTAGCCCCTGTGACCACCTGGCGCTACTACGACACAATATATACTGAACGCTTCATGCGGAGTCCTCAGGAGAACCCGAAAGGCTATGACGAGAACTCTCCCCTGAATTATGCGGACCAGCTGCAAGGGCACTTCCTCCTGATCCATGGAAGTGCCGACGACAATGTGCACTACCAGAACAGTATGGACTTTGTGGAGGCACTTGTTCAGGCCGGGAAACAATTCGAGATGCAGATTTATCCAAATAAGAACCATGGAATCAGGGGAGGAAATACCTCCTACCATCTCTATACCCGGATGACCGATTTTATTCTGGAAAACCTCTAGAGTAACTGAGTTTTCGTATCTTTGCGGAGTTTTTTTACATGGAGGAATAACCAAACTATTTTAGATGATCAATATCACTTTCCCGGATGGCTCGGTCCGACAGTTTGAAGAAGGCATATCCGGATACGGCATAGCCAAAAGTCTAAGCAACAGCCTTGCCAGAGAAGTGCTGTCTGTCAATGTAAACGGCGAGATCTGGGACCTGACCCGCCCCATCAACAGCGATGCCACCATTAAGCTGAACAAATGGGACGACCCGGACGGAAAACATGCCTTCTGGCACTCCTCGGCCCACCTCATGGCCGAAGCCATTGAGTCGCTCTATCCGGGAACCAAATTTGGCATCGGGCCTGCCATCGAAAACGGCTTCTATTACGACGTTGACCCGGGCAGTGAGGTGGTCATCACCGATGCCGAGCTGCCGAAGATTGAGAAGCGCATGAAAGAACTGGCCTCCCGGAAAGGCAGCTACACCAGAACCGAGGTCAGCAAGGCCGATGCCCTGGATTACTTCAATAAGAAAGGTGACGAGTATAAGACCGAACTCATTGGCGAGCTCGAAGACGGCCAGATCACCTTCTATCGCCAGGGCGAGTTTACCGACCTGTGCCGCGGCCCTCACCTGACCGATACATCACCCATTAAGGCCATCAAACTTCTGAGCGTAGCCGGAGCCTACTGGCGGGGCGATGAAAGCCGTAAACAACTGACCCGCATCTATGGCATAAGCTTCCCGAAACAGAAAATGCTGGAAGAACACCTCGAGATGCTGGAGCAGGCCAAGCTTCGTGATCACCGCAAACTCGGAAAGGGGCTGGAACTCTTTACCTTCTCGCAGCGTGTTGGTCAGGGCCTGCCACTTTGGCTGCCCAAGGGAGCGCAGCTCCGGGAGCGTCTGGAAAACTTTCTGAAGAAGGTGCAAAGGGAATATGGCTATGAACAGGTAATTACCCCGCATATCGGACAAAAGGAACTCTGGGAAACCTCGGGCCACTACGCCAAATATGGCAAGGACAGCTTCCAGCCCATCCATACGCCACAGGAGGGTGAGGAATTTCTGCTCAAACCCATGAATTGCCCCCACCATTGTGAGATCTATAAATCGAAGCCGCATTCCTACAAGGACCTTCCTGTGCGCCTTGCTGAGTTTGGAACGGTTTATCGCTACGAACAAAGTGGAGAGCTGCATGGCCTTACGCGTGTTCGGGGCTTTACCCAGGATGACGCCCACATCTTTTGCCGGCCCGATCAATTGAAGGAGGAATTCATCAAGGTGATCGACATCATTCTGTACATCTTCAAAACCCTCGATTTCAAAGAGTTTATCACCCAGGTTTCGCTCCGCGACCCAAAGCAGCCGGAAAAATACATTGGCAGCGATGAAAACTGGAACAAGGCTGAAACAGCCATCCTGGAAGCCGTAAAGGAAAAGGACATGAACACTGTGGTGGAATATGGCGAAGCTGCTTTCTACGGGCCTAAACTCGATTTCATGGTGCGCGATGCACTGGGCCGAAAATGGCAGCTGGGGACCATACAGGTTGACTACAACCTGCCCGAGCGCTTCGAGCTCGAATACATGGGTTCTGATAACCAGAAACACCGACCGGTGATGATTCACCGTGCACCCTTTGGTTCGATGGAGCGTTTTGTAGCTGTGCTGATTGAACATACAGCGGGTAAATTCCCCCTCTGGCTGACTCCCGATCAGGCTGTTATTCTGCCGATTAGCGAAAAATACCAGGATTATGCTGAAAAAGTTTCAGATATCCTTAAAAATTACGATATTCGCACCCTGATTGACGAGAGGAGTGAAAAAATAGGTAAGAAGATCAGGGATAACGAGTTAAAGCGCATTCCCTATCTGCTTATCGTCGGTGAAAAGGAAGCGGAGAGTCAGACTGTTTCCGTTCGCAGACAGGGTGAAGGAGACAAAGGCGTGATGGAACTGAAGGCATTTGCCGATTTCCTGAAGGCCGAAGTCAGCAAGGAATTAGAAGAAATAAACAGCTAGTTTTAACTAAAGTAAGGAGGAACTTGTCATAGCAGGACCAGGCTATCATCGTCGAAGAAGAGACGATAACCGCAACAAGGACAGGATCTTTTACAGAACAAACGAACAGATCCGAGTAAGCTCTGTCCGGCTTGTGGGCGACAACATCGAGAATCCCGGTGTGATGTCGTTGACCGAAGCGCTCAAGATTGCCGATTCACTTGAACTCGATCTGGTGGAGATTTCGCCGAAGGCCGACCCGCCTGTTTGCAGGATTGTCGACTACCAGAAATTTCTCTATCAGCAGAAGAAGAAGCAAAAAGAGTTAAAGTCCAAAGCCACCAGGATTGTGGTGAAGGAAATAAGATTCGGGCCAAATACTGATGAGCACGATTATCAATTCAAGCTTAAGCACGCCCTGAAGTTCCTTGAAGAGGGCTCTAAGCTGAAGGCCTTCGTGTTTTTCAAAGGACGGTCCATTCTCTATAAGGAGAAGGGTGAGATCCTTCTGCTCAAGCTTGCCCAGGACCTTGAAGAGGTGGGTAAGGTAGAGCAGCTTCCAAAACTGGAAGGGAAACGGATGACCATGTTCATGGCACCCAAGGTGAAGAAGAAGTGATTTTTGAACCCAAATAACAATTGGAATAATGCCGAAAATGAAAACAAATTCCGGTGCTAAGAAAAGATTTACCCTCACCGGAACGGGCAAGATTAAAAGGAAACACGCTTACAAAAGCCACATCCTGACCAAAAAGTCAAAGAAGCGCAAGCGGAACCTGACCTATTTTGGAGAGGTGCACCAGGCCGATGAGAAGAACATCAAGCGCCTGCTTAGCATGAAGTAGAGTTCCCTTATCTTATCCACAGGTAAAATCATGTATGACCGGGATGTAGTGCACTAAGCGTCGCCGACCGCCTGCATCCAAAAACAAGAAAAAAATGCCAAGATCAGTAAATGCTGTAGCATCACGTCAGCGTAGAAAAAAGGTGATGAAGCAGACCAAAGGTTATTTTGGTCGCCGAAAAAATGTCTGGACCGTATCCAAGAATGCCTATGAGAAGGGCTTGCAGTACGCTTATCGCGACCGCAGAAAAAAGAAAGCCAACTTTCGTGCACTTTGGATTCAGCGTATCAACGCGGCTGTTCGCGAATACGACATGTCTTATTCCGAATTCATGGGCAAACTAAATAAGTCGGGCATCGAAATAAACCGCAAGGTGCTGGCCGACCTGGCCATGAACGATCCCAAAGCTTTTGAAGCCATCGTAAAAAAGGTTCAAAAGGTGAAATAAAACCGTAAACCGCATCATCATGAAAGGGCATATCGAAAGATGTGCCCTTTTTGTTTGCCCGACTATCTTTCAACCTTTATCTTCATGGGAATGAAAATAGCATTGATAGGATATGGAAAAATGGGGCGCACCATTGAGGCCCTGGGCCGGAAACAGGGAATCAGCTTCCCCCTCATCATCGACAGGCAAAACAACGCTGAGCTGAATGAAGAGCATTGCAGTGAAGTCGATGCAGCGATCGAATTTAGCACCCCCGAAGCTGCAGCGGACAACCTGCTTAAGTGCATTGAACTCGGAATTCCCGTCGTCTGCGGAACCACCGGATGGAAACACCGACTCGAAGAAATTGAGCTGGCTTGTCGGAGGCAAAAGGGGGCCCTCTTTCATGCAAACAATTTCAGCATTGGCGTCAATATCCTGTTTGCTGTAAACAGAGAGCTGGCCAGGATCATGGACCGCTTTCCACAGTATAGAGCCAGCATACAGGAAGTCCACCATGTTGAAAAGCTGGATGCCCCCAGTGGAACGGCGATAAGCCTGGCCGATGAAATGGTAAGTCAGCTTGAACGCCTCCGGGGCTGGACCCTGGACAAGGACAAGGACGAAGCGAAACTGGCCATTGAAGCCCATCGACAAAGTGATGTGAAAGGTATTCATACCGTGCTTTATGAGTCGGAGATGGACAGTATCAGTCTTCGACACGAGGCAAAAACCAGAGATGCCTTTGCGCTAGGTGCACTCATGGCTGCAGACTTTATTCGGACCAGGCAGGGCATCTTTGGAATGCAGGACCTTTTTAACTTCTAAACGAGCATGAAAAGGCGCTGGCTCCGATACCTGGCTTTTCTGGTCTGTGGAGCAGGCATCGCTGTTTTGTCCATCTGGACAGAACTCTGGGTGCTGCTCCCTCTGATCCTGATTCTTTTCGATCTGTTCATCACCAGACGGGTCGACTGGAGCTTGCGAAGCTATGGCCTTCCTCCCCGGCTTCTGTCGGCCATGGAATGGACATCGGTGGTTCTTCTCGCCATTTTGCTTTCCATTTCGGTAAAGGTCCTTTTCCTTGAAGCCTACAAAATCCCGACCCCTTCGATGGAAGAAAGCCTGATGACGGGGGACTATATCTTTGTAAGCAAGCTCGCCTATGGTCCCAGGCTCCCCTCCACCCCTTTGTCCCTCCCCTTTTTTCATAATAAAACCCCCTCAGGACGCAAGAGCTATTCCGAGCGTTTCAAGCTTCCTTACAAACGCCTGAAGGGCTACTCCAGGGTTAAGCGTGGCGACATCATTGTATTTAACTTTCCCGAGGGCGACAGCATGGTCATCCAGTACCCCGGACAAAACTACTATTCACTAATCAGGCAATATGGACGCGACTACATTCTTGGAGAATTCGACATCCTCACCCACCCTGTCGACAAGCGGGAAAACTATGTTAAACGATGCATCGCACTGCCCGGAGACACCCTGCTGATTAGTGAAGGAAAGGTCGTGGTAAACAATGAGATCAGAAAAGAAGCGCCAGGACAACTCTTCAAATACTACGTCAGTACCCAAGATGCTCCTCTTCCGGATGAACTCCTGGATTCCTTAAAAATCCTTAAATCGACGGTCAGTTACAATCCGCTAAACAACCTGCACGTTCTGTACCTGGCCAGCCATCATGTCGACTTTCTGAAAGACCACGATGCCGTAAGAAGCATTAAACGCTATGTAGAGCCCATGCTATCTTTTCAAAACAAGGAAATCTTCCCCCATGACCCCCGCTTTCGATGGAATGGTGACCACTTTGGCCCCCTCTATGTACCCGCTAAAGGCGCGAGCATCCACCTGTCGGTTGCAAACCTTCCATTGTATAAGAGAATCATTGAGGTTTACGAAGGCAACAAGCTGGAGGTCGATGGTGAGAAAATCATGATAAACGACAGCCTGGCCAACAGCTATACCTTCAACATGGACTATTACTTCGTGATGGGCGACAACCATCATAACTCGGCCGATTCCCGCTACTGGGGATTTGTACCGGAAGACCATCTACTCGGCAAAGCCAGGATGGTCTGGTTCTCGGTCGATCCGAAACGCGGCCTGCTTGATGGTTTCAGAAAAGAGCGTATATTTGAAACCGTAAAATAATCGGAAATGAACGTGTCTAAAATACTGAAAAACAGATGGTTCAAATTTGGGCTAGCCCTTACAATTTACCTCCTTTTTGTGATCTGGCTCAGGAACTACTGGTTCCTGCTGGGCATTCCCGTGGTTTACGATGTTTACATCAGTAAAAAAGTAAACTGGACCTTCTGGAAGAGCCGGAAAAAGAAGAACAACTTCCTGGTTGAATGGCTCGATGCGCTCATCTTTGCAGTCGTAGCGGTTTCCCTGATTAACATCTTCCTCTTCCAGAATTACAAGATTCCTACCCCTTCGATGGAAGGAAGCCTGCTGGTAGGTGATCATCTCTATGTGAGCAAAACAGCTTATGGTCCGCGCACACCCAATACCCCGCTGGCTGTCCCCTTCCTGCCCAACACAGTACTAGGCGGGAAGTCCTATCTCGAATGGATCAAACGACCCTATAAACGGCTGAAAGGATTCAGCGATGTAAAACGAGACGATATTGTGGTCTTTAACTTCCCGGCCTCCGATACCGTGGCACTGGAAAAAGCCGATCACAGAATCTACGCCAAAGGAAACTTCGATTACTATGACCTGATCAGGGACGAGTCCTACGCCCTGATGCAAACCGACCAGGCCCGAAACAATCGAAGCCGTCCCTATGCAGTCTATGAGAACTATGTAAGGGAGCAGATCGCCGAAAAATTCGACGTGGAAACCCGTCCGGTCGACCGGCGCGACAATTACATTAAGCGTTGCGTAGCCATTGCCGGTGAAACGATAGAGGTTGTTGCCAATCAGGTGTTTGTGAACGGCGAAGAACAAAAAGCCTTCGAGGGAATTCAACGCTGGTACCGGGTCAGGACAAATGGCACCCCCATCAACCCCCGATCTTTAGAGGACTACGGGCTAAGCCGTGATCTGACAGATATCCGAAACAACCCGAACTATACCTTTCCCCTGAACAGGGAAAGAGCCGAATCGATCAAAGCCCTTCCCGGCATCGTGAGCGTGGAACCCGTCATTATGTTCTCCAAAGGCCAGTTCGACCGGGACATCTTCCCTCATGATGAACGCTATCCCTGGAACCTTGAGTACTTTGGGCCTCTCACCGTCCCGGCCGAAGGAATGACCGTAGATCTGAATGAACAGAGTCTTCCACTGTACAAAAGAATCATCACAGGCTATGAAGGGCACAAACTGGAGCAGGTGGGCGACAAGATTCTTATCGACGGGAAAGAACGTGACAGCTACACCTTCGAAATGGACTATTTCTTTATGATGGGGGACAACCGGCACAACTCGGCCGATTCGCGCTTTTGGGGCTTTGTCCCCGAAGACCATATCATTGGAAAACCCAGGCTGATTTGGCTGAGCCTTGATAAGGAATACGGGAAGATCCGCTGGAAAAGGATGTTTAAGATCGTACGGTCGGACCGCTAAACACCGATGAGCGTTTACCCTTCGCTGTATCTTGGCCCCTTGAATTACTATGCCCGCCTGCTCGGGGAGGATCACATCCTGATTGAGCATTTCGATCACTACAGCAAGCAAAGCTACAGGAACCGATGCCGTATTCTGGGCCCCAACGGCGCCATTGATCTGCGCATTCCCGTACTCAGGAAGCATGGAAGCAAAACCCTGATGAAAGATGTGGGAATCGACTATAACCAACCCTGGAACAGAATCCACTGGAAAAGCCTGGAAGCTGCCTATGCCTCCTCCCCTTACTTTGAATACATTGTCGATGAACTGGCCCCTCTGTACGAAAAGCACTTCAGGTTCCTGGTAGATCTGAATTGCGTGCTGCTTGAACTAAGCCTGAATGCCATGAATCTACGCATTTCTTATTCCAGGACCGAGGCCTTCACGCCAATCAAGGGAAATAACGATCCCCGGGAATTCATCCATCCCAAGAAAAACCTGGCTCAGGCAGACCCCGCCTTCCTTCCTCATAACTATCACCAGGTCTTCTCGGACCGACACGGTTTTCAGCAAAATCTGAGCATCATAGACCTGATCTGCAATACCGGACCAGAAGCCAGCTCCATCCTGAAACAATCTATCCGACTAAAGGAAGGCTAGAATCGAAAGCCCAAGGTACACATCAGGATGTGCTTAGTGAGGCTGATATTGGCAACCTCATTAATGCCCGGTTCGTAGGCATACATCCCATAGACCTCTGAAGCAGAACCATAGCTGTAACTGAGGTCGAAGTAATTCCGCTTGCCCCTCACGCCCAATCCGCCCGAGAAAATCCACATCTCTGCATTATTGGCCTTATCACTGAAAGGGCTCATCAGGTGTTGCATCCCTGCTCGCAGGTAAAGGGGGCTCAAACGTACTTCGGCCCCGGCCCTGAGATTATGCACAGCCCGAAAACCCGAACCGATGCGGCCATTCTCATCGAAGAAAGCATAGTCGGATGCCGAGAGCCGCGACGAACTGTAATCCTTATAGGTATAGGCCAGCGACAAACTCGCCTGTTTCAGGATTAGCAGGGATGCCTGGGCTCCAAACTCAAAGGGGGTCCTAAGCTTGTAATCGTAGAGCCCGCTGGGCGAATTGACATTCTGGTCGTTAATCCCCGAACCACTATCAAACTGAGAACTCATTCTTGTGGATTTCTGATCGCTCAGATGGTATATGGTCGGCAGCTGAAAGGAAGCCCCAATCCGCAGGACCTGCACCGGCCGAAGAATTAAACCGAATCTGGCGGTATAGCCCCAACCATTGGTATTGTTGTACTCTTTGAAGGTGAATTGCTTAAAATCCATCACATTGTTATTGGCATCCGTTTCGGTATGGACAATGTCTTCGGAAAAGCGAAGCGAATGCAGCCCCAGGGTAGCCCCCACATAAAGCAGATTAGCTACATTCATTGCACCCGACATTGAATACTCTCCAATGTATCCATATTGCTCCGACAAACGATTCAGCGACTGGCCATAACCATCGATCTGCATATCGTGCCAGTAAGTTCCGGCCTCCTTGTCGTAAGGCATCAGGGAAGCATCAAAAGCTAGTTGCTCATAATAGGGATCCAACTGATCGGGATAGGTATTGGCATGCCAGGTAAAATCATCAAGCAGGGAGCTATTGGTATTGTTCCCCGAAATAAGGGTCCGGTTGTTAAAATTCACCAGGGTATTGTAACCAAAAGAGTAGGCCAGTCCAACGATTCCTCTACGCTTATCCAGTTGCCTGGCTTTTACAAGGCCAAGGCTTCCCATGTTGAACTTGGGCTGAAATTCTTCCGTGGTGCTCCCCATAAAAGAGGCCTCGGTGTTTACCCAGTAGAGCGAAGGAGAAAAGCTGATCTCCGATGAGCGATAGAAGGCCAGACCGGCCGGGTTCATAAAAACAGCCCCCATGTCACCACCAAGGGCTGCGGTGGCTGCTCCCTGCGCGGCAAAGCGGGCCGAGCCAAAAGGAGTGTAGCTGGAATACCTGAGTGCCTGCATCTCGCCCTGTGCAATACCTGCACCCAGGGCACAAAACGACAACGCGGCTATAATGAAAATCCGTTTCATAGCTAAGGTTTTTAAAACAAAGAAAGACCAGGATGCCCGACAGGACACCCTGGGTGATATGATTTAACGCCTTGATCTGCTGACCGAAGATCCGCCTGAACTCCGGCTGCTGGAAGAAGAACCGCCGGATCGGCTGTAGGATGAAGATGAGCTCCTGCTGGGCGAACTGTAGGATCGACCTGAACTACTCCTGCTGGGCGAACTGTAGGATCGACCTGAACTACTCCTGCTGGGCGAGCTGTAGGAACGACTCGGACTGCTGCTGGGCCGACTGTAGGACGAGCTTCTGCGGCTGGAGCTTGGCCGGCTGTAAGATGAACTGCTGCGGCTGGAGCTTGGCCGGCTATAAGATGAGCTGCTGCGGCTGGAACTTGGCCGGCTGTAGGATGAGCTGCTGCGGCTGGAGCTCGGCCGGCTGTAGGATGAACTACTGCGGCTGGATGTGCTGGGCCGGCTGTAGGTGGATGAAGGGTTGGCCCTGCCGGGTACAGCATTTCGGTAGGTACCGCTCTGATTGGTTCGGGGTTGAACAGCCCCCCTGTTGTAGCTTGAACCGGAACTGGTTCTGGGCTTACTGTAACTGGGTGTGTAGGTGCTCCGGCTACGCTGAACACTGCTGCGCTGAACTGTTCCTGCAGCGTTGCGGGTGGTTCGTACCGCAGTGTTGCGCTGGACCGTTCCGGACGAAGTTCCGGTGGTCCTCCTAACCGCACCGCTGCGCTGAATTCCGCTGGTTGAGCCGGCACGGGTTGCGCTGCGCTGAACGGTATTCGTCCTGCTTGTGCCGGTCCTGGAAACACTGCTGGCTGAACGGTTCACACTGTTTCGCTGTACTGAACTGACATTACTGCGACTGGCGGCACTTACGCTACCTCGACTGGCGGCACTTACGCTGCCTCGGCTGGCGGCTGATACTGCCGATCGCGAAGAGGATCTGCTCCTGTATCTCGGATCCAGCACCGAAGAAGCTTTAGAACTTGAATAGATGCTGGAAGGGCTGCTGTATCCGTAATAGTGGCGTCCGTGCATGTGCCCGTAGCTGTAGTTGTTATACCTGGCATCACTGTAGCCATGGTAATACCCATTCCAGTAAGATCCGTAGAAGGGATAGCCATACCAACTGCTGCCATAGTAGCCATAACCTCCCCATCCCCACGGGTCATAGTAACCATAGTATGAGTAGGGAGAATAGTAGTGGTAGCGCGGAAAATAGCCAAAGGAAGCGCCCCAGTACGGGTAACCAAATCCAATACTCATTCCCCAGTGTATCGGCATCCCCGTGTAGAAATACATATCGGTATAGAAGGGATCGTAATAGTCCCAACCGTAGTAGTCATCGGAAAAACGCCTCAGATTCGATGAATAGTAATAATCGTTTGGATCTGAGTAGTAATTGTAGTTATTAACAACAACCGGAGCCTGAGCCTTTTCGTATTCTCCTATGGAATCCGATTGCTGGTATTGCTGTGAATAGAGGGCCTCACTTCCTTCGGGTGTATAGCCCTCACCCAATAGTTCAGCCTCCTGCTTCATGCGGTAGCGTTCATAGTCACTTAATTCCTCTCCTCCTGTCTGTTCCACCACCTGAACCTGTTCCCGGGGAAGCGGTGTAGCAGTCATCGCCTGCCCGGGTGATACGGCCTGGCTTTGAACAACAGGTGCGGCCTGATCGACGCGGGCCTGCTCCGGATTATAATATACATCATCATAATCTGAAGTTGCAGCGTACCTCGACGAACTGCAGGAAGCCAGGGCAAAAGTGGCGCCTATTATGATAAATGCTGAAGTTTTCATGGTATTTCCTCCCGGTTATTTTGCTTCTGGTTTTTGCAATAATTTGAGCAAAGTTCATGCCAAACCAGAAACAAGAACGATTCTTCTGACTGCAAGATACAAAAATATCTGTCCGCCTTACCAGGCCGGGCTGGAAGTATTCATGTTGTGCATGGAATAGTTGTACAGGGGAATGCGATCCGGGGCAAAGGTATTCCCCATTCTCGGATTGTCGTCCTGGGTGTAGATCCAGAGCTGTTTATCGTCCCACACAATGATCTCATCCCGGGCATCTCCGGTCAGATCGAGCACATGGTAACACAGATCGGGATGGCCATCGGAAGGAAAGCGCACAGCACAGCTCCCCTGGTCATTGTAAAGGCCTCCCCGTATTGAATCGGCCGAAATCATGAGAAACTCTTCCCCGTCTCCCTTCCAGTTCACGGTGAGGCAACGCTGCGGGCCGGAGGGTGAGACAAAACTGCGGTAAACATCTCCGGAAGCATCTGTAAAATGAACCATGCCCTGGTTTCCCCAACGGCTTGAAGAAATCAGCTCCCCGCCGGGGATTTCACTATTCAAATCAGCTGCTCCCAGGTAGTTGCTGTTGCCCACCACATTCTGTCGAAGAACCCGGCCATCGTAATCGGCGATGACCTGCCCCCAATCCCCGGCAGCGAAGACCAGACAGGGAATTTCCACCCCATCACTTAAATAGACGGTATTGAGCACCCCGTTACACTGATCGCCAATATAAGCCCCCACATCGAAAAGCATACGCCCCTGATGGTCGAAAGCCGTATAGCCCATTACAATATCAGGACGCTTGTCCCCGTTCAGATCTGTGATCAGGGGCTGAGAGCCCAGCCTGATATGGCGCGACCAGTAAATTTTGAAATCTTCGTCAAGCACAGCCAGTCTGCTGTTTCTGTCCGAAACCACGAGACAATTCTCCCGCCCGCTATCCAGCATATCGGCAAAGGCAAGACTCAGGGGATCGAAGCTCAAAGGAAGCTGTACCCTCCGCACCCGTTTGCCTGTACGTCCATTGATGATGTTAATCTTCCGATTCTCAATGTAAATAACCTCCCGGGCTCCATCACCATCCAGATCGTGAATCTGAAGCGGAAGTTCCATACCAAATACAAGATGGTCGTTCGGCTGCCCGTATTGCCAGAGAATCTCCCCATCGAGATTCACAGCCGTAATCCCTGCCAGCCCCTTTTTCTTTCCTTTCAAAGGGCTTACCAGCAGCAGTTCTTTGTTCCCGTCACCGGTCAGATCTCCCAGCCTGAGATTCTGGTCGGTGCCATATCCTTCGGTGGAAAAGGACTTCCATCTTACCATGGAGGGTGATTCCTTCTGCAAAAGATCGATCCGACGACCATTTTGCCTGCGCTTACGGTTCATCCTCCGCTCCTCGGCATTAAGCAGCTTTACCTCCACACTGGTAAAACGGGCAGGCATGTCGGCCAACAGGCCTATTTTTCCCTGGCTCGATTCCTGCTTCTCAACCGTCATAAAGATGGTGTCGTTCATAATGGTACTGATTCGATCGCGCCGAACAGACACCAGGGCACGAAAGGATTCTCCGGGAGACCATACCAGGGGGGTATAGGCCAGAATTTGCTCAATGGGCCGCAGGGGAGTCACCGGCTGACTTACCTTCTTCAGCGTTACTGTATTCCCCTCAAGTCCGAAAAAATAGTAATCGTTTGGGTCCCGGTACTTAAAAATCACACCGCACTTATCAAACTTGGCCAGGGGAACAAAATCAGCCTCAAGGGTGTAGTCACGCCAAAGCGAATCCCCCGCTACAATCATGGGATGACTTACCATGCTCATCGGAGCATAGCGTTTATCCAGGTTGGAAAAAGTCTGGGCCAGAAAGGGTTTCCCGTTTAGCATCCCCATCTGCCACGCTTCCTCAAAACCCTCATCCCGTAAACTTGTGGCTATTTCCCAATTGCCCAGGGCCTTACGATCGGCGCGATAATAGATAGCCGGATCTTCGCCCCGAGAATGAAATTCCGAATGGCCTTCAATTTGTTCAAAACCGTCGCTGAATACAGTATTCTGAATGACATTTCCGCTGCAGGCGAACAGACACGACAGGGTGGAAAGAATCAGGACCTTTTCAGGTTTCAGGCCGTTGATCATGGACTGGAATAATCTTTGTGTAAATATACACTTAAATCTCCGTTCATCACAAATGAAACGCCTTTACTGGAATCTTTAGCTATATTTACCATCAAGAGTTTTCCCCGAAATGCGCTACCGCCTACTCGCCATATTTCTTGTCCTGGGATCACTTTTACCGGCCCAGGAAGCTGTTGAGCTGACCGACTATGTAGAACAGGCGCCGGTGCTTGATCATATGCTGTATTTTCTGGAGGACCCTAATTGCATCCTTTATCCGCCCGACTTCTTTGAGGGCAAATCAGGCGAAGGCTTCAGGCCCTTCGATTTTGGCAATCCCGATAATACAGTGCTTTCCGCCGAAACGGGAGGCTGTATCTGGTTTCGGATCTGTGTAGTGAACCGTTCCGACGGACAGTTTGCCTTCCATCTGCAACCCAATATGTTCTCGATGTTTGATGAATACCAGTTGTTCCAGCAATACCACAACGGACTCATTTCCCATCGGATTTCGGGCAGTCATGTAATGCCCAGAAGAAAGGACGTAAATATCAGTGGATGCGACGATCTGCGCTTCTTCCTTCCCCCGAAAGAAAGCGACACCCTCTACCTGAGGGTGCACCTGAATGAGAGATCAAAGCTTTCCGAACTCACCTTCACTGTATCGACCCAGCAGAGTGTACTGCACAAGGACCGTTCGCGCAGACTCCTTTTTGGGGTTTTTGTCGGCATCATGATCATCATGATCTTCTATCACATTCCACTGTTTGTGCGGGGCCAGGAGAAGAGCTACCTCTTCTACATCCTCTACATTCTTTCCTTCCTTTTTTTCTTCATCAACAAGGAAAGCTACATCTACGAAATCCTGCCCTACCACCCTTCGAATCCAATGAATGATCTCCTGCTGGAAATCTCCCTGCTCTTCTTCCTCCTCTTTGGCCGGGCCTACCTCGACACCAGGAAGAACCTGCAGTCGTGGGATACCATTTTGCTCATGGCTGTTTGGTTTACCGTGTGCGGACTCAGCATCAGGTTTGCCACGCTGATTCTCCAGAACCTGGGCATTGACGTTCCGGTATTCATTCAGCTCGGAGGATTGGCCATTAATATCGTATCTGCACTGGGCTCGCTTTTTCTGGCCATAGTACCGGCCATGATCCTCACCCGGGAAAACTTTCAATCGGCCCGTTACTTCCTCTTTGCCAACCTGTACCTAATCCTGGGACTGCTGCTCACCTATACCCTGAAGGACTACGCCATTGGCAAGCACAGCCTGGAACTCGGTCTTACCATGCAAATACTTACCTTTTCTATCGGGCTGAGCGATCGCATCGATCTGCTCAAACGCAGCCGGGAATCAGCCCAGCGCCGTATCATTGACCAGCTAAGGGAAAATGCAGCTCTTAAAGACAAGGTAACGCGGGAGCTGGAGGACAAGGTGCAGGAGCGAACCAGAGAAATCCAGACCCAGAAAGAGCAGATCGAGAAGCAGAACAAAGAAATCAAGTACAGCTTCGACTACGCGAAAAAGATCCAGAATACCGTACTTCCCGGACACGATGTATTTGAAAACCTCTTTGGGGAACACTTCATCTTCTTTAAGCCCAGGGATATTGTAAGCGGCGACTTCTACTGGATCTCTCAAAACCGGAACAAAATTGTGCTTACTGCAGCCGATTGCACAGGGCACGGGGTTCCAGGCTCCCTGATGAGCATGCTGGGTATCACCATGCTGCACGAGATTGTCAATGAAAAAAAGGTCAGGCATTCCGAGGAGATCCTCAACCAGCTTAGAATGAGCATCGCCCGTACCCTGAAACAGGAAGGCCGGATTGGCGAGCAAAAAGACGGTATCGATATGGCACTGATCATTTATGATTCGGCCACCCGCAGGCTTGAATTCTCCGGAGCCAACAATCCCCTCTACATTATTCGTGACGGTGAAATGATCCAGTACAAAGGCAACAATATGCCTGTGGCCTATTACGAAAATATGACAGATTTCACGAGGTATACCATAGAGATGAAGGCCGGAGACAGGGTGTATATGTTCACCGATGGCTTCCCCGACCAGTTCGGAGGTCCGCACGGCAAAAAATTCAAGTACCGGCCTTTCAAGGACCTTCTGCTCGAGATTCATGAAAGGCCTATGGAGGAGCAACAGCGCATCCTCAACCTGGTATTCGAGGAGTGGAAAGGCGACCTGAATCAAATAGACGATGTTTTGATCATTGGAATGCGCCTTTAGTCTTCGCAACTCCCCCTTTTTTTTCTTTCTTTGTAGCCCTAAGAAAACAGATTTATGGCTAAAGTATTAAGCTCGAGAGAAGACAATTACGCCCAATGGTACAATGACCTGGTCCTGAAGTCGGGATTGGCCGAAAACTCAGCCGTCAGAGGCTGTATGGTAATCAAGCCTTATGGCTATGCCATCTGGGAAAAAATGAAGGATGAACTCGACCGCATGTTCAAGGAAACCGGTCACGAAAATGCCTATTTCCCGCTCTTCATTCCTAAGTCCTTTTTCAGCCGCGAAGCCGACCACGTGGAGGGCTTTGCCAAGGAATGTGCAGTGGTTACCCATTACAGGCTGAAGAACGACGAAGAAAACGGAGGCATCATTGTTGATCCGGATGCCAGACTGGAGGAGGAACTCATCGTACGCCCCACCTCCGAAACCATCATTTGGAACACCTACCGAAACTGGATCCAATCCTATCGCGATCTTCCCCTGCTGGTAAACCAGTGGGCCAATGTCGTACGTTGGGAGATGCGCACCAGGCTCTTCCTTCGCACAGCAGAATTCCTTTGGCAGGAGGGCCACACCGCCCATGCCACAAGGGAAGAAGCCGAAGCCGAGGCCATGCAGATGGTGAAGGTTTATCAGCGCTTTACCGAAGATTTTCTGGGCATCCCGGTCATGGTGGGCCACAAGACCGACTCCGAACGCTTTGCAGGTGCAGAAGACACCCTGACCATCGAAGCCATGATGCAGGATGGTAAGGCCTTACAGGCTGGAACCTCGCACTTCCTTGGACAAAACTTTGCCAAAGCCTTCGATGTGCAGTTCACCAGCAAAGAAGGCAAACTGGAACATGTATGGGCCACCTCCTGGGGCATGACCACCAGAATGATTGGCGCACTGATCATGTCCCACTCCGATAACAACGGGCTTGTGCTGCCGCCCCGTGTGGCACCCATCCAGGTGGTGATCGTTCCCATCTACAAGGGAAAAGATGAGTTTCCTGCCATTGCTGAAGCCGGAAAGCGCATCAAAGCGGAGTTGGAGGGCCTCGGAATCTCTGTGAAATTCGACGACAGAGACAGCCAAAAACCGGGTTGGAAGTTTGCCGAATACGAATTGAAAGGTGTCCCGGTAAGACTGGCTATTGGTCCCCGTGACATAGAAAACGGCAAGGTGGAACTCGCGCGCCGCGATACCCTCGAAAAAAGGGTCCTTCCCCAGGAAGGCATCGCCCGCTACATCTCTGAACTCCTTGAGGAAATTCAGCAAAACATCTATCAAAAAGCCTTGAATTTCAGAACTCAAAAAACACGGCGCGTCGACAGCTGGGACGAGCTGCTTGAGGTTCTCAACACGGGAGGCTTCGCACTGGCCCACTGGGATGGCACTGCCGAATCCGAAAAGAAGATCCAGGAAACCAAGGCCACCATCCGCTGCATTCCGCTGGATGCGGAAGAAGAACACGGCAGCTGCATTGTAAGTGGAAAACCATCGAGATGCAGGGTCGTGATTGCCAGGGCCTATTAAGCGGGCAGAAAAAGTGCTGCTTCGGGGCGTGCTCCCGGGCACAGCCTAAAAAAAGACGCCGCTTTATGAACCACTCGGCCCAAGGCTTGTTATCTTAGCAATAGAAACCTAAACCCATTTTATTATGTCAGTATTAGTTGGAAAAAAAGCACCTTTATTTAAAGCTCCTGCCGTAGTCAATGGCGGAGAAATTGTAGATGATTTCTCTCTTGAACAGTATATCGGAAAGAAGTATGTTGTATTCTACTTTTATCCTGCCGACTTCACCTTTGTATGTCCCACAGAAATTGTAGCCTTCCAGAACAGGATGGAGGAATTTGAAAAACGCAATGTAGCCGTTGTTGGTTGCTCCGTCGATTCCCAGTTTTCGCACTGGAAGTGGTTGCAAACAGAACTGAATGATGGTGGTGTGAAGGGGGTGAAGTATCCCTTGGTTGCCGATAACTCAATGACCATTTCCGATAACTTCGACGTGCTGGCCGGTGGCTGGGACTATACAGAGGAAGGCGAATCAACCTTCGAAGGAGTTCCCATGGCCTATCGTGGGCTCTTCCTCATCGACAAGGAAGGGGTTGTGCGTCATCAGGTAGTAAACGACATGCCTCTTGGCCGCAGTATCGACGAGGTGCTTCGCATGATCGATGCCCTGCAATACACCGAGGAATATGGTGAGGTTTGCCCCGCAGACTGGAAAAAGGGCGATCGCGCACTCAAGGCCGATGCCGAATCTGTTGCTTCCTATCTGGGCGACAAATAGGCCGGACGATTTTATACCTTTGTGATTTTAAGCGGCTGTTTCTCCGGAGACAGCCGCTTTTTCTTTAAATTACAGCATGTTTGCAGCCTTTAGGGATTTCCTTAACGAAACGAATCTGCTGCCCGGGGAGAGCCCTACCCTGCTGGCTGTCAGTGGGGGCATTGATTCTGTTTGCATGGCCCACCTCTTCCATGCGGCAGGCCTGGATTTTGGCATAGCCCACTGCAATTTTCAGCTGCGTGGCGCCGATGCCGATGCCGACGAGGCCTTTGTCGAAGAGCTGGCCAAAGGACTGAACAAGCGCTTTTATGCAAAACGCTTCGATGTAGCGGCCATGGTGGAAGAGGAAGGTATCTCGGTTCAGATGGCGGCACGGAAGCTGCGCTACTCCTGGTTCGAGGACCTGCTCGATCAACACAATTTCGAACAGGTGGCAACAGCTCACAACCTGAACGATGCTGTTGAGACTGTTGTAATGAATCTGATCAGGGGGACGGGGATCAAAGGGCTCACGGGAATTCCGGTGCGAAACGGCAGGGTGATCAGGCCTTTGCTCTTTGCCACCCGGGCCGATATCGAAGGCATGGTCAGGACCCTGAATCTGCCTTTCAGGGAAGATCGAAGCAACCGCGAAACCAAGTACCACAGAAATAGAATCAGGCATGAGCTGATTCCCGTAATGCAGGCGATCAATCCGGCCTTTCTGGAAACCTTCCGCTCGAACATGGCTGCCTTTGAAGGAAGCCGCGAGATTCTGGAAGTGCAAACAGCCGAAAAAAGGCTGAAACTTTTCAATGCAACGGAGCAGGGCTACTGCATCAGGGTCGGGGAACTGCAAAAACTGTTCCCCCTCAAGGCCTGGCTTTATGAACTGTTTTCACCCTATGGCTTCAACCAGGCCCAGTGTAAAGAACTGGAAGGCTTGCTGGAGGCCGACTCGGGAAAACAACTGCAGTCCCCCTCCTACTGCATCTACAAGGACCGGGAACACTTGTTTCTGAACAGAAAAAAAGAACAACCCGCTTTTGAACGCTACTACATAGACGAGCCTGGCAGCGAAGTACATCTCCCCTTCCGGCTCAAACTGGAGGTCCTTCAGCGCGACGAGCTGGAAGCAATCCCCGGCGAAGCTGAAACGGCCTGTCTGGATTTGGATAAACTGAACTTTCCCCTGATCTTCAGAAGATGGCAGGATGGAGACTACTTCTATCCCCTCGGCATGGGAGGGATGAAGAAACTGAGCGATTTTTTCATCGACCGAAAAATCCCCCTGCCTCAAAAGGCCAGCACCTGGATCATGTGTTCGGGGAAAAAGATCGTATGGGTGATGGGGCAGCGCATCGACCACCGCTTTCGCATTACTCCCACCACACAGCGTGTGCTGCTACTCCGTTTTGAGCCCGATGTTTCCACGCAGTTCCTGTAAAAACAGTTTAAGCTTTGTCTTATCCCTGGCACGGATCATGGCCGTTAGGGCCGACAACTGATCGCTGATGCGCTCGACCTGGCCAAGGCTGTGAGGACTCAATAAAATCTCGGTAAGCAGGAAATCATCCTCCGAAAGAAGGCCTTCCGCAATGTCTAAGTGCTTTCTGAAGGTTGTACCGGGGGCCTCCTGCCGTTTCATACAGGCTGCAAATACCATGGTGGATGAAAAGGGAATAGACAGCGAATAGGCAATGGTTTCATCGTGTTCCTTGAAACTGTACTCATGAATCCTGATCTTCAGGCCCGAGAAGAAATTCCGGAAAAAGGCCTTGCCCTCTTCGTCCGATTCAGCAATAATGATGGCATTTTCGTTACTGAGGTCCTTTACATTGCCAAAAGTGGGGCCAAACATCGGATGGGTCGAAACAAAGCGACGCCCCAATTCTGCATAGTATTCGGCCAGGCCACTCTTGACCGAGGTAATGTCGGAAATGATGCATTCCTTTGGAAGATAGGACATGAGCTGATCAAAGATCTCAATAGTGCGGTCGAGGCTTACCGCATTGATCAGAAGGTCGGGCGAAAAATCCAGAATCTCCTCATAGTAAAGAAACCTCCGGGAGTTGAATAAATACCTGAGTTTCTCCCGATCCACATCATATACCCCTACTTCGTGATCGAGGCAAAGAGATTCCACCAGCCATGAGCCCATATTTCCGGCTCCGATAATCGCAATACGCATCTTAGTCTGATTCTGCTTTAGGTTCTTGAACACGCTTTATTTTCTGGGATTGAAGCATTAGGTCGGCCATCACAATGGCCGCGGCAGCTTCCACCACAACAGGCACCCGGAGGGCAATGCAGGTATCGTGCCTGCCCTCGATTGAAAGTGGCTCGACCCGGCCCGACTCCAGATTCAGGGTATGCTGTACCTGATGGGTGCTGGAAGTAGGCTTCACAGCTACCCTGAAAACAATGGGATTTCCATTGCTGATGCCCCCGTTGATGCCACCGGCATGATTTGTTTCGGTCTGCCCTTCCGGATCCAGAATGTTATCGTTGTGCTCACTTCCCCTCATCCTGGCTGCGCCAAAACCTGCGCCAAACTCCAGGCCCTTGATACCGGGAATGGAAAACAGGATATGGCCCAAAAGGGCTTCGACAGAATCGAAGAAGGGCTCACCCAAACCGGCCGGTACGCCATCAATAACACAGCCCACAATGCCCCCGATTGAATCCCGGTCCTGAATAGCCTGGTCCACTGCTGCCTCGATAGCTGTACTGCCTCCTGCCTCCAGCAAACTGGCCTCGACCCTAAGCGGGGCAATCATCTTCTTTGCAATGGTCCCTGCTGCAATCAGCCCCAGTGTCAAACGGCCCGAAAAATGCCCCCCCCCGCGATAATCCTGAAAGCCTCCAAACTTTTGCTGGGCAGTGAGATCGGCATGACCCGGACGGGGATGCTTCACCAGATGGCTGTAGTCCTTCGAGCGCACATCGCTGTTCTGAAAAAGGACCATCAGCGGAGCCCCCGTAGTATGCTGCCTGAAAACCCCCGACATAATCCTGGGTTCGTCGCGTTCCTGCCGGGGGGTCGTCCCCTTTGCACCGCTTCTGCGCCGTGCCAGATCGGCGTTAAAGTCTTCCGGTTTAAGCGGCAATCCGGCTGGAACCCCGTCGATCACGATGCCCACCGAGTCCCCGTGGGATTCCCCGAAAATACTTATGCTAAATGCCTTGCCAAATGTATTCATGAACGGTTAATGATGCTGTAAATATCCTTTAATTGCTGCTGATCAAACTGACCGGGTGCAGTCTCGCTTCCCTTCCCCACCGAAGCAAAGGTGAATTCAGCTCCCAGAGAGGGCGCGGCCAGCCGGGTGATCCGGCCATGGTTTCCCATGCCCAGAATAACCTTCCGTCCCGGGAGACGGTATAAACCAAGTAATGCAGCTGCCTCCGTTTCCTTATTCACCCGGGTGGCCAGCTTGGCAATATCCGCGCCTGCCTCATAACAGGCCCTGAGTATATCCTCCAGTTCAGCCGGTGCGGGGGTCGATTCATAATGATGATAAGAAATGATCACTTCACAGTTGTGCTTGCGGGCCAGCGCAATCAATGCCGATTTGAACGCTGCCCCTTCTTCGAGTTCGACATCGATGCAGGAAGCGCCAAGCCGGATGCAGGTCGAAAGAATACGCATCCGCTCATCCCTGCTGATGGCCCCGGGCCGGCAGGTCGCTATTGTAGGGATGCCATCGGGGATCATGCCCCAAACCTGCTCCGGATCTGCTTTCAGCAGATCCATGCGCAATTCGAGCATCTCAACCCCCTGCGCCACTGCAAGTTTAAGGTCTCTGAGACTGGAGATGCTAACACAAATCATGAATCAGGGATTTTAGTTCATCCAGGGAAAGGAGGCGTATAACCGCATTTCCCAGACCTTCAAGCAGAATAAAATGAATTCCGGATCCCTGCTTCTTCTTGTCCTTGCAAACATTCTCGCTGATGAGTTCAGTATCGATCACTGCCTCCACCGGCAGGCCTGCCGACTCAATCAGCGCCCCAAGAGCTTCTGTTTCTGCTGCCTTCATCAGGCCAAAATGCTGCGAGATCCGGGATGCATAAAGCATACCCAGGGCAACAGCCTCTCCGTGGAAGTGTTCACCATTGCGTTCAATGGCATGACCAATCGTATGTCCGAAATTCAGCAGACGTCGCAAGCCTCCTTCCCGCTCGTCCTTCTGAACGATATCGACCTTGGTTGCAACGGAGACAGCGACAACCTGCTCCATGATTTGCGAATCCCTGGCCAGCAAGCCTTCCATGTTTTCTTCCAGATAGGCCAGAAAGCTGCGATCACAAATGGCACCATACTTGATTACCTCGGCAATGCCGGAAACATATTCACGCTCGGGCAGGGTTTGCACCAGGTCCAGGTCGCACCATACAAAGGCAGGCTGCACAATGCTTCCCACCAGGTTCTTGTATCCGTCGAGATTTACACCGTTCTTGCCACCGATACTGGCATCGACCTGGCCCAGCAGTGTGGTGCTGATAAAGCCAAAGCGAAGCCCCCGGAGCATGGTAGAGGCCACAAAGCCTGCCACATCCGTTGCAAGGCCACCTCCAACCCCAAGTACGAGGGTGTTGCGATCTACCTCCATGGCCAAAAGCTCCCGATACAAGGAAGCAACCGTTTCAAGGGTTTTAAAGGCTTCTCCGGATGGTATGGCAATGCACTTATAGCCGGAGAAAACCGGGGCATGAAGGTCCAGGACCTTTTCATCAATCAGGATCAGGGGAGGAGGATCGAGGCTGGCGATCCTGGCCGATAAGCCCGTTCCAATTACAATATCCGTTGTTCCGGATGAGGCTTTAAGCCGAATGTTTTGCATGGTTCAGTCTTCCTGGTTCATCACCCGGGTCTGATGGTTAATTGACTCCTGGTGAATTGACCGGAACAATTTAGTAATAAATTCTTCGCTGAGTCCCTTTCTGGTTCCCAGACTCAGGCGGCTGTGCAACATATCGTCCCAGCGCTTGGTCTGCAGTATCGTGATGTTGTTTTTCTTCTTATGCACGCCAATTTTCTCCGCGATCTGCATGCGTTCCTCCAGCACATTAATGACACGGTCGTCGAGTTTGTCGATCTGGTCACGCAATTCGGCCAGTGTAAGCATGAGTTCCTCCTTCACCTCCGGGTCGCGCAGCACCAGGCGGTTTAGAATAGCATCCAGGCCGTCGGGTGTAAGCTGTTGCCTGGCATCACTAAGGGCCTTGTCGGGATTGCAATGGGTCTCGATAATCAGCCCGTCGAAGTTCAGGTCCATGGCCTTTTGGGAGATATCATAGAGAAACTCTCTGTTCCCGCAGATATGGCTCGGATCGGTAATAATGGGAATCTCGGGTATGCGTCTCCGGAGTTCGATGGGGACCTGCCACTGGGGCTGATTCCTGTAAAGGGTACGCTCGTAGCTGGAGAAGCCCCGGTGAATGGCAGCCATCTGTTTGATCCCGGCCCCGCTGATCCGCTCAATGGCACCAATCCACAAATCCACATCCGGATTGATCGGATTCTTGACCATCACCGGAATATTCACCCCCCTGAGGCTGTCTGCAATATCCTGAACAGCAAATGGATTGGCCGAAGTTCTGGCACCAATCCAGATAATGTCCACCCCGTACTTCAGAGCCTCGTATACGTGTTTTACATTGGCCACCTCGGTGGAAACCAGCATACCGGTTTCCTGCTTTACCCGCTGCAGCCATTTCAGGCCTTCGGACCCTACGCCTTCGAAGGCATTGGGTCTGGTTCTGGGCTTCCAGATACCGGCCCTGAAAACCCTGATTCCCATCGCGGCCAATGGCCGGGCCGTATTCATTACCTGCTCTTCGGTTTCGGCACTGCAGGGACCCGCCATTATGAGCGGTTTACTAAAAGGGCTTCCATCAATCGTGATCGCTTCCAGTGCTACATCTACTACCATATACTTATTCTATTACAGATTTTCCTTTTTCGTATTCACCCAGAATGCCCAGTGATGGGCAGAAGGGCCGGATAGCTTCCAGGGATTTCAGATACATGTCGTAGTCGTTTATCTCGACATCGACATAAAACATATACTCCCAATCCTTTCCCGGCACGGGCATCGACTGGATCTTTGCCAGGTTAATTTCATAATAGGAAAGAATGGAGAGGATCTTGGAAAGCGAACCAAATTTATGCGCTACAGTAAAGAATACCGAAGCCTTGTTTATCCGTTCCTGAGGAATCCTTTCTCCGTTTTCGGACAAGATCAGAAAACGGGTATAATTTCTTTTGTTTGTCTCAATACTCCCGGCCAGAATGCTGAGCCCGTATTTCTCAGCTGCCAGCTGGCTCGAAATAGCCCCTGCTTTCCTGCTCTGTTTCCGGGAAATCTCCTCCGCACTAAGGGCTGTATCGATGCTCTCAATGAGCCGTATACCCGGCAAGCGATCGAAGAAATCCTGGCACTGCAATATGGCCATTGGGTGGGAATAGACCTCCTCAAGATCTTCAATCTCTACACCGGGGAGGGCAACCAGATTCTGCCTGATGCGGAGGTATATTTCTCCGGTAATATGCATGCTCGTGTTGATAATCAGGTTGTAATTGGGAATGATGGAACCGGCCAAAGAATTCTCAATGGCCATGATTCCATAGTCGCAATCGCGTTTCTTAAGGGTCGACACCATATCCCGAAAGGTATCCCTAGGCAGAATCCGAATATCCTCAGCCTCGAAAAAATGATGGGCCGCAATCTCGTGGAAGGCGCCATAACCGCCCTGTATTGCAATGGTCTTTGGCATGGTCTATAAACAAAAAGCCCGGCTTCGGGCCGGGATAACAACAAAACACGGTATACCCGACCAGCTATCTGCCGGCGAAAAAAAAGAAGTAAAAGTAAAACCTGCTTCTCAGTTGATGCATACCGCCTGATTATGGCTGTAAACCTAAACAATTAACAGGGGAAAACCAAATAGGATGACAAATTGAAAGTAAAATGAGGAAAACAATATGCGTTTATCAACAAGGCTGCTTAGTAATTATTGTGCATTTTTGAAGACTAAGCCAAACCCTATGAAAATTGCCGAACGCTATAAGGCCTTTATCGATTACTTCAGCGAGCACATGCCCCAGGCCGAAACAGAGCTTCATTACCAAAATCCCTACGAACTCATCGTAGCGGTCATCCTCTCGGCCCAGTGTACCGATAAAAGAGTTAACCTGATTACCCCGGCTCTTTTCGAGCGCTATCCCGATGTAGAAGCACTGGCTGAGGCCAGCCCTGAAGACATCCTTGAATTCATCAGGTCCTGCTCCTATCCCAATAACAAAGCGAAGCACCTGGCCGGCATGGCCCGTAAAGTCAGGGACGACTTTAATGGCCGGATCCCGGACCGTTTGGAAGAACTGACCAGCCTGCCGGGAGTGGGGCGAAAAACAGCCAATGTCATTCTGAGTGTAGCTTATAAAATTCCGGCCATGGCTGTCGACACGCATGTATTCAGGGTAGCCGCAAGGCTGGGGCTTACACGTGGTGCCAAAACGCCCTACGAGACTGAGATGCAACTCATCAGATACATCCCCGACGACAAAATGAACCTGGCACATCACTGGCTTATCTTACACGGCCGCTATGTTTGTCACGCCCGAAAACCCGATTGCGATCACTGTGGAATTCGCAGCCTCTGCCGCCATTGTGAAAAGAAAAAGTGAACATAATTCTTGATTTTGTGTACATTTGGGTCGTTTGAAAGCTGTTGGCCATGCGGCATGTATTCATCCATCTGTCTCTTTTCCTTGTGATGTTGACCGGCATCTCTGCGGCAACGCCAGGCTTCGACTTCCGCGAAGGCCGCTACAACAATGTGTGCAAGGATCTCCGGAATGATGTCCTGCTATATTTTGTGTTTGTAGACACCAGAACCACGTACCCCTGGACCGAATTCGACATTCTTACCACCATTGATTCCATCCAGGTAGCTGCCAGGTGGCTGGAAGCCAATGCCGCCGAACAGGGAATTGATCTGCACATCAAGACCGATTACTACATCGGCGACGAGTTTGCCACCATCAGTAAGAACCTGCCGAAAAAGACCGTACGTGAGTCGCTGGAGGCCGGAAACCTGCATGAGGGGATGCGCTCCCTCAGCCGCTGGGGCGATTTTGTCTCAAAAATCATCGGAGAGTCGCTCTACATTAAGGAAAAGGACGGAATCCCCATGCAGAAGAAACCGGGAACCAAGGAGCGGCTGATAGCCTATTTACGCGACGAGTACCAGGTCGAAAGCGTTGCATTCATGCTCATGGTTAACAACTATTTCCGCTCCGACATCTCGCTGGCCATAAACACCCTTCATAACGATGATGTGGAATTTGCAGTGGTAAGCTACAAATACCCCTCGGAGATTGCGCACAATTTCCTTCACCTGTACGGTGCTGCCGATCTTGGAGCCTCGCCCTTCCGACGCAATCCCCGAAAAATCAGGATGGCAACCCAGGCTTTTCCCGATGATATCATGGGAGATGTATATGCCAGGCCTCTTCAGGAACTTGAAATGGGGGAGTTTACGAAATACCTGATCGGCTGGTCCGAAACCCTTGAAAACGAATACGAGCCTTTGCTCACTGAACGTTTCACACTCTTTAAATGATTTATTTAAAAAAAGTGTTATTTTTACTTTCAGGTATGTGTTGGCGGGGAAAAACCAGCCACGATGATTCGAAATACATAGCGAAACAAACTTTTTACCTATGAAGCGATTCTTACTTATGTCAGGCAGAACTTTGCTTATTGCGATTACGGTTATGGGATTTAGCCTGGCCGGTTGCAACAGAGGCGGGAGTGGTTCGGGCCAGGAAAGTTCCGGGGACTATCAAGCCACGGGAACACTGGACCAGGAAACCCAGGAGCAATTCAATACCGCAAAACGGATTTTCTATTCCCTGCCTTCCCCCCTTGAGGTTGCCATGTTAATCAAAAATGCAGGTGCAGAATATGACAATGGCCTGCTGAATCCAACCACGAATACCTCCAGGTATATTACCTCTAAAAGTAAGGCGCTTAACCTGGGGATTTATTCTACCGACCTGAGTTATGCCAGCCTTTTCGACCAAACCCAGGCTACTCTGGATTACATTGAAGCGGCTAAGCTTATGGCAGATGGCCTTAACATCCTCGATGCCATAAACCAGGAAACCATAGACCAGCTTGAAGCCAATATCAACGACAGAGAAGTTATTATTGACATCATCTCAGAAACGCTGATGAATTCGAGTTCCTACTTAAAGGAGAACGGTCTTGAAGCCACTGCTTCAATTACACTGATTGGCGGATGGGTCGAAGGCCTCTATATTGCCACAAGCCTTGTCGATGCGAAAAACATCGAAAGCAACAAGCTGCTGGAAAGAATCGTCGACCAAAAGCTGTCGATCGACATCATGGTGAATCTTCTGAATGAGACTCCTGAAGATGAAGATGCCATGCTGATCCTGGAAGATGTGAATGCGCTCAAAGCCATTTTCGATAAGATTTCCATTAAACAGGGCGAGGTGACGGCCGTTGAAAATCCCGAAACCGATATCACCACGCTCAAATCGGAATCGAGTATGGAGATTAGCCCCAAAGTGTTCCAGGAGCTGAAAGACAAAGTTGAAGAAATCCGAAATAGCTACATTTCCTAAACCCGCATACCATGATGAAAAAAGGCATTCTCTTTTTATCCTTTTTGGCTTGTATGGTGGTCATCCCATCTGCATTGAACGCCCAATGCAAACAATTTGCCAAGAATACCTGTAAGGCAGGCCTTGAACCCTATCAGCACGATGGTAATTATCACGCTGCACTCCTGATCGAGGGTGAAGAAGCAGAGCTTTACAAGACTTTTTATTCCGACCGGAATTACCGGATTGGTGTATGTGGTGCCAACAATCTCGCTGCCATAGCATTCAAAGTGGTGGATACAAGAGACGGCAAAGTGTTGTACGATAACAGTACCAAAGACTATGACTGGAAATGGGATTTCACCCTCGAATCGAGTCAGCAGCTAAAAATTATGGTCAAGGTGCCCGTACCCGATGGCAATGTTGATGAGCCTGAAGAAGGCTGTGTAGCCATCATGTTTGGGTCTATGGACGAATAAATCGCATTGATTTTGAATAGAAAAAGGTTGCCGGCAAGTTGCCGACAACCTTTTTTTTGGCCCCCAGGCCGAACTGCCTGAGCAACTTTAGCCCAGCTTTTTAGCCAGAAAGGCCGCCGTATATGAGTGTTCCGCCTTCAGGTCTTCGGGGCGTCCCTCAAAGACCACACGGCCCCCTTCTTCGCCACCTTCCGGACCAAGATCAATGATCCAGTCGGCCGACTTGATCACTTCCATGTTGTGTTCGATCACTAAAACTGTGTGCCCCCGCTTAATCAATGCATCGAAAGCAGAAAGCAGGAGCGAGATATCGTGCATGTGCAGGCCCGTAGTTGGTTCATCGAAGATGAAGAACAGCTTTTCTCCATCGCCTTCCTTACTCAGGAAATAGGCCAGTTTAATACGCTGACTTTCCCCTCCGCTCAGGGTACTCGACGACTGGCCCAGTTTAACATAGCCCAGTCCGACCTGCTGAAGAGGTCTGAGCTTTTTTACGATGCGCTTCTCGGTATGGCCATCAGACTCCGAAAAGAAATCGATGGCCTCATTGATCGTCATCTCAAGTACATCGAAGATATGCTTCCCCCTGTACTCCACCTGAAGGATCTCATCCTTAAATCGCCTGCCGTGACAGGCTTCACATTTCAGGCGAACATCTGCCATAAACTGCATCTCGACCTTGATTTCTCCCTCACCCTGGCATTCCTCACAACGTCCTCCATCGATATTGAACGAGAAATGAGCAGCCTTGTAGCCATTGATTTTCGAGGCCTGCTGATCGGCATAGAGCTTGCGTATTTCGTCATAGGCCTTAAGATAAGTCACCGGGTTCGACCGGGACGATCTTCCAATCGGATGCTGGTCCACAAACTCCACCCGGTCGATTAAATGCAGGTCTCCATCCAGTTTATCGTAGCGGCCGGGCTTATCCCCTGCCCCATTGATGCGTTTATTCAAAGCGGGATAGAGGATGCGACCAACCAGGGACGACTTTCCCGAACCACTCACACCACTTACCACACAGAGGACATTCAGGGGGAATTTCACATCTACATTCTGAAGATTGTTTTCACGGGCTCCAAGCACCTGGAGACAATTGCTCCAGGGCCTCCGGACAGCAGGCAGGGGAATTTCCTCCAATCCATTCATATAACGGGCCGTAAGGCTCGATTCATCCTTTATAAGGGCATCGAGGGATCCCTCAAATACAAGCTCTCCCCCATGCCTCCCCGCCATGGGCCCCATGTCGATCACATGATCTGCTGCCCTGATGATTTCTTCATCGTGCTCGACAATCAGCACGGTATTGCCCAGGGCTTTCAGTCCGTTCAAAACTTCTATCAAACGCTCCGTATCACGAGAATGCAGGCCAATGCTGGGTTCGTCGAGAATGTAGAGAGAACCAACAAGACTGCTGCCCAGAGCTGTGGCCAGGTTAATGCGCTGGCTTTCGCCTCCGGAAAGGGTCGAAGACAGCCTGTTCAGGGTCAGATACCCCAATCCGACACCCCGCAAGAATCGTAGTCGGCTATGAATCTCCTTTAGCAGCCTTCCTGCGATAGCCTCCTCCTTATCTGTCAGTTCGATGCCCTCGAAAAACAAAGCCAGTTCGTCTACAGGCATCAGCACCAGCTCCCCAATGCTCTTGCCGAACAGCTTCACATAAGAAGCTTCCTTCCGAAGCCGGTTTCCATTGCAGTCGGGACAGATCGTCTTGCCCCGGTAGCGCGAAAGCATCACCCGGTACTGAATCTTGTATTTCTTTTCATCGAGGTGCCTGAAAAACTGGTCGATTCCACCGAAATACCGGTTTCCTCTCCAGAGGAGTTTCCTTTCCTCTTCACTGAGCTGTGCATAGGGTGTGTGAACCGGAAAAGAAAAATGCTCCGCTTTCATCACCAGCCTGTCCTTCCATTTGCGCATTTTCTCGCCCTTCCAGCAGACCACTGCATCATCATAAACCGACAGCTGTTTATTGGGAATCACCAGGTCCTCATCAATGCCCATTACCTTCCCATAGCCCTCACAAACCGGACAGGCTCCAAGGGGGTTGTTAAAGCTGAAAAGGTGCTCAGTGGGTTCCTCGAAGGACAGCCCGTCCTCCTCGAAGAGGGTAGAAAAAGCCCATTCCTCATCCGTATCCGGATCCCAGATTCTGCAATGCCCATGCCCCATCTGAAAAGCGGTCTGAACTGAATCCCCGTAACGGCCGACCGATTCCTCATCGTGCTGAACCACAATCCTGTCCACCACCAACTGTAACGAAGCCCCCAAATTCTTTTCTCCTTTCAGGGACTCCAGCTCCACTATGCCACCTTTCGTCCTTAAACGGGTCATGCCCTGCTGAATATAAACATCCAACTGGTAATCAAGGTCTCTGTCTCCCTGAACCTCCACTTCGGAAAGAATGATTAAACGCCGACCTTTCCTGCAGGAAAGGATCTGATCGACCACATCACTGACCTGGTGACGGACCACTTCCTTACCACTGATGGGGGAAAAGGTCCGGCCAATGCGCGCAAACAGCAGCTTCAGATAGTCATAAATCTCGGTAGATGTGCCAACTGTTGATCGGGGATTCCGGGTGTTTACCTTTTGTTCGAGGGCCACAGCCGGGGGTATTCCATGAATGAAATCCACATCAGGCTTGTCGATACGTCCCAAAAATTGACGGGCATAGGCCGAAAGGCTTTCTACATACCTGCGCTGGCCTTCGGCATAGAGGGTGTCAAACGCGAGCGATGATTTACCAGAACCAGAAAGGCCCGTAATCACAACCATCTTATCACGCGGAATCTTTATTTCCACATTTTTCAGGTTATGAACCCGGGCTCCCTTTATATGAATGAAACGCTCCCTGTCCTCTGCTTTCATATTGTCCTTTTCTGGCATAAAATTTGTGACAAAATTACTACATTTTGCAAAAAGAATATTTTTTGCTTTCTTCGTGCAGTTATTGGATGTTAAACCGTTAATATACAGCCTATCGGAAAACCTCTACGCTTAACCATCAGGAACATAAGTTGTGGAACACAATACATTGACCGACCAGGAATTGGTTCAAGCATATATCAAAGGTGATTCCGATGCGATTGAGTCGCTCATCCAGCGCCATAGAAGTAAGGTGTATACTTACATCGTGCTTACCATCAAGAACCAACCGCTTGCAGAAGACATCTTTCAGGAGACCTTTATTAAGGTCATCCAGTCGTTGCGGGCAGGAAAGTACCGCGATAACGGACGCTTTCTTTCCTGGGTTATCCGCATTGCGCACAACCTGATCATCGACCACTTCCGAAAAGAAAAGCAATTGAACGCCATTTCCAATGATGATACGGAAATGGACCTCTTCAACTCGCAAAAGCTCTCGGATGATAACATTGAGGATCAGCTTGTAAATACCCAGATTCGAAACGAAATCCGCAGCCTGGTCAATGCCCTTCCGGGTGATCAGCGGGATGTGGTACTGCTCAGGCACTACGGCGGGCTGAGCTTCAAAGAGATCGCTGACCAGACAGGTGTGAGTATTAACACTGCACTCGGACGGATGCGCTACGCCCTCATTAATCTTCGAAAGATGATTGAGGAAAAGGAGTTGAGCCTGACAGCCTATTAACATTTTTTCACATCTGCTGCAATATATACCTGCAGCCGTCGTTTTTCATATAAAACACAGCTGCCTATGGTATACGTATCTACCCTGTTTCACCGGGTGGATGAATTCGAGTATTCGGATGAATCGCTTCCCTCCCGGCTTTACTTACTAGATCCCAAAATCACAGACCAGTTCATTGATGAACTTCTGGGTCAGGTGCTGTTTGATCCCGGACCCGGGCTGGTAAAAAAAATCCTCTCAGAGGCCTGAATTCAGGGTTCAGGAGTTCGCTCAGCCGAGTGCGTGCCGAAAGCGCATAGAGGCACATACATAAATAGCTGCGGTTTCGGTGCGAAGTCTGCTCTCTCCCAACAAGAGTGGTTTATAGCACGAGGCCATGGCTTGCTTAAGCTCATCTTCGCTGAAATCGCCTTCAGGGCCAATCAAAAAGGTATAGGACGCAGAGCCGGGGATGCTGCTAATGTCGCTGCGCTTACCCGGGAAGCAATGGGCTATCCATTTCTGTCCGCCCCGGGGCTCCATCAGAAAGTCCCTGAATTCTCTGAGTGGATTTAAGCGGGGTTTATAGGCCCGAAGGGACTGCTTCATCGCTGAAACCAGGATCTTCTCCAGGCGTTCAGGCTTCATGGTTTTACGTTCACTGTGCATGCAAAGCAGCGGGGTAATCTCACTCACGCCCAACTCAGTCGCCTTTTCAAGCATCCATTCCATCCGGTCCATTTGCTTGGTGGGCGCAACAGCAAGGTGTAAATGATAGGGGATGGGATCCTCCCGCCTGAGCAGCCGAAGTTCCCCGATGCGACAATGTTTCACGTGGGCATCAGCAATTACGCCCCGGTACCAGCCCCCTTCCCCATCGACCGCTTCAATGGTATCGCCTTGTTTAAGGCGCAGGACCCTTACAAGGTGCTTCGACTCATTTTCATCGAGAACCATTGTTTCATCTTCGGGCCGGGCTATGTAAAACAGCTTCATAACCGGGCGAATTTACTAATTTGCGCCTGTAAATCCTCGGACATGTTCAGAATAGGGCTTTTATCTGATACCCACGGCTTCTATGATTCGCGGATCGGGAACCACTTCAAAGACTGCGACGAAATCTGGCATGCCGGAGACATTGGAGATCCGGAAGTGATTCGGCGACTGAAGCGCATTGCACCGGTGGTGGCCGTTTACGGAAATATTGATGGTCAGCCCCTTCGATCGCTTCATCCCCTGCATCAGCGTCATACCAGGGAAGGCCTGGACATTTGGATGACCCATATCGGAGGCTATCCGGGGAACTATGACGCACGGGTCAAAAGTGGCATCCAGGCCCATCCCCCGGATTTGTTCATATCGGGACATTCCCACATACTAAAAGTCGTACGGGATAAAAAACTGGGCCTGCTTCACATGAATCCGGGTGCCGCCGGACGCCATGGTTTCCATAAAGTCAGAACGCTAATACGCTTCGAAATCGAAGCGGCCCGCATCCAGCATGCTGATATCATAGAGCTTGGTCCGCGGTCCCCGGCTTAAAACACTTCACCCTCGTCCCCTTCTTCGTCTTCATACTCAAGGAAGCGGTTTACAAACAGATCCAATCGCCTTTGGGCACTCAGGCTATAGATGTAGGGGCGTTCCCCTTTAGTCTTACTCCGTCTGTCCTTGGCCTTCAAGTCGTTGATCAGATTGTTAAAATCCCTGTTCGAGGAAAGGACCTGAAGCCCTCCGGGGCTATAGGCGAAGTAATACCAGGTATTCGGATCTATCCTCAGATAAATGTCAAAGACATCACCCGACCCTTTCTCCACAAATTCGATATAGGCCTCCACTTTTTTGTTAACCTGTACATCGCCTATGTTTCCAATTCCCACCTTCCCATTGTAACGAAACGAGCGGGAATCCTGGTTCCACTTTAGCCTGATATCGTTAAAGAAAAGACTGTTCTTCCAACTGTCAGGAATTTCTTTATAGGCTCCGTTCAGGGCCAGCTCACGCTCCAGTTTTCCGGCCGTCGCTGCTCCAAGCAAGTCCCGCATACCCAACTGATAATGGGGGCTGGTCAGATCGACCGGCTCCAGATCGGGCAGGCTGTCGATTTCATGGCCCATGATAGCCAGGGCTTCGGCAGAGAAGGGAAAGTCCATTCCCAGTAACAAACGGGTCGTAAACCTGTCCTTTTCTAACTGATGAAGAGCGTTCCCGGCTGCTTTCAGTTTCACCTGGCCATAGTCCAGTGTCAGGTCGATAGGCCCTTCACTATAGAGTTCACACAGGTTTGTATTGAGCTGGAGATAAGAACCCGGGAGCGTGGAATCGGCCCGCTTATCAGGCTCCGAAATTATATACAGGGTTCTGTCCTCGTCGTAAACCAGTTCACCACGGGCCGAAGCAAAAGTGGCATCAAAATAGTCCTTTCGTCCCGACACAAAGGTCGAATAAATGTGTGTGGAGTCCCGGGTAATCATGGTTCCCGCAAAAACCTTATTCAGGTCGGTATTCTGCATCTTCTCCCCGACCGGAATCCGAATATCGGCCGGATCGAGCTCGGATGTAAACCGCAGCCAGGCCTTTCCGATCTCACAATCATGCACCAGTTTGGCCCCTCCGTCAAAGGTGAGCAGGGGGCTCGAGGCCTTCATCACCAACTCTCCCTTGAAATCGAACCAGGGGCTGAGCATAAAAGGATCGTCCTCCGGAACATAACCGGTGGCATGTGTCACCAGGGTTGTATCGACCCAAATCCGGCTGAAATAGGTCTGGTAGCTGTTCCCAAAGGCATCGGCATAGTCATAGTAACCCGATCCCTCATAACTTTTGGCTCCATTTACTCCAATGGAAGCGTCGTAAATCAGGTACTGCCGGTTTGTGGTACTGGCCAGGACCCTGGCTTTCTCGAGACGCTTCATCTCAGCCTTCAGTCCCACTTCCACCTTGCCGTTGTGTGGAAAGACATAGGCATCGGCAACCTCAATAACAGGCACATCAAGGGCATGAAGCTGCTTATCTCTGTAATCATATATGGCCTTTGGTGCCGCAAATCGAAGCCCATCCTGCATGGGATGCCTGGAATTGTAGTAGGGGGCATTGGTACGGACAGAGTCAATGCCGATATCAACCAGATTCTGAGGAAGGGGACCGGACTGGGACAGTTCCACCTTGCTGCTGTCCATCAACCAGTTCATCCTATTGAGATGTGTTTCATACAGGTTGTCGGGCAATTCTACCAGGGTATTGTCCCCCTTTGCCGTGAAGCTGCCCTCACGTTTGTTCAAATCGACATAGATGCTCACATCGTCGGTCAGGAAAGGAGGCTCCTCCTGCTCCCGGGTTTTGAGTTTCACCCCCGCACTGTCGGCAAGAATTGCCCTGGCAAGATAGGAGAAATTCCGTGACTCAAGCCTCGCTTCGGGCAGAGCGGTAAGGCCCTGGCCTGAAAGCCCGGTGGCACGCAGCTCAAAGTCACCGGCGTGGTGGATGCTGTCGCCAAATATCCTGAAGGTTTCCTCGATGCGATGAATATCGAGTTTGTCCTCCGAGGGCCTCAATACAATCCCCGCAACCGTGTTTTCTACATAAGGAAATTCTGTCGCATCCAGCTTCTCCCTGACCAGGAAGCGCCTCGATCTGGCCGACATGGAATCGGGATGCATAAGAAAATCATCCGACCAGGTGGTGGAGCTAATGAAATCGAATGAACCATAGCCATGAAGCCCGGCACTACTCATTTCAATATCATTGTAGAAGGTTCCCATCCCCCCGTACACAGGCAGGCCTTCTTCTTCGGTTTGCATGATGAAACCGAGTGAACGGTCGTCGCGCAGGGACATGGACAATTCCAAGGGCGGTAAAATACCCGCAGAAACAAAGGTTCCATTTGGTGCAATGGCCTCCGGTCTGAAGTTATCAAGGCTGTCAATCACGAAGGGATCCAGCTCAAAATAGAATTCATCACGTTCATATACCCCATTCTGAATATATGGTTTATCGAAATAGATGTAAGAATTCCCCCGGCTGGTAAAGGTCGGATACTGAGGATGGTTTTCAAGCCCCGACTTGTTGTTCGGATCATCGATCAGCAGTTCCCCTGTCATTCCTTCAATGGCATTGTCGATCCTGGCCAGAATGGGTTCCCCATACTGGTTGTACTCTCCGGTCGTAATCGACATCTGCATGGAGTCGACGTCCTGCAAATTGATCAGAAAACTATCATAGTTAAAGAAAAAGTTCTGACCCGTAAAACGAACAAGACCTGCATCTACAATCCCGTCGAACTGGAAACTCCGGTTTCGTTTCATCAGGATCTCGTTGTTTTCCGGAATCAGCCTGACATTCTGAGAATCACTCAGAAAAATCGAGGGAATACCCCTGATAGCCAGATCCTTGGTCTCAAGATTCAATTCGGCATTGGCCTCCCCTTCTGTTCGGGAAACAAAGCGAATTACATCATAGTCTCTTTTGCGGGTGGCTGCTTCAATGTATGCATAGAGCTTCTGACGAAGCGTAACCATATCCGTTTCATCGTTGAAATATACGAAGCCGAACTTATTCAGTTTCATAAGGGAATGCCTGACCTGATAGGGCGTGAATCCGATATACTTTGCATACTCTTCCACATTGAAGCTGGTCCCTTTTAGCATGTTGCCATAGGAGAATAACTGGACAAGCGGGTGACTGAAATCCATACCCTGGAGGTCCATGAAATACTGGTAATCGAAATAGGATTGCGATTCGAAAGTGGCCCGGCCAATGTTACTCCCTTCCATGGACTGAAATCTTATCTGCTTCTCGTTCCGGTTCCAGAAGAGTTCATCGAAATTGAGATCGATGGCATGGTAGGAATCGGCATAGGGCCCAAGAGAAGTAAACTTCTCCGACTTATTCAGCCTGAGCTGTTCCCGCCCCACATTGTAGGAAAACATCAGATCGGGATGATAGATGGAGTCTTCCTCGAAGTAGAGGGAAACCTCAGAGGAGGCTGCCCTGATGAAGCGATTGTTCATGGTGGCCCGGAAGGTATAGGCCCTTACACGCAGGGTATCATTGCTGAAAACCTGTATTTCGGCGGGTTCTCCCCCGACCCCTGAACCAATCAGACTGGCACCCTGTATGGAAAGTCCTCCACGGTAATTAACTCCCGGAACAAAATCGTCTATACGGTAAGAATTCTTGTAGCTGGTAAACTGCGGATACTTAATCGTTGCCAGATCCTTGATGAGGGTAACCTTGTCCTCAAGTCTGCCCAAAACCATCCCTTTGAATAAGGCCGGATAATGCAGTTCGACGGAATCGGCGACATAGCTGTTCTTCTTCAGGTGAATGGTGTAATTGTCGAGGGTGGCATACATCTCCGATTCTGGCATCCCTGCTCTTTCCCAGGTGACGACGCCCCCCTTCCCGTACCATTCAAGACTGAGCGGATCGATATAGCCCGAAGCCGCTTTAATCTGTATAAAATCCCGCCCCGAATAACAGGCCAGGGTCACCTTATCAAAGACCACCGTCATCCTTCCCTCAAACCTGAATTCATAAGAGGGGGTGGCTACCTTCCAGGTTGTCGCATTGGAAGCATAGAACACATTTTCCCTTAAGAGATTAAGGGATAGCAAAAGCCATTGATTAATGGTCCTCAGAAGCGCAGCATCGCTGTTCAGAAAGTGCTGATAGCCTTCGAGCCACTCGGTATAGCCATGTGCGCGTTTATTCTTGCTGAAAAACTCGATCAACACCCGCTGGTAGTGAATAAAGTGAGGATGAGGTCTGCATTTTTTCGCCAGCATCAGGTTCGAAGTTTCCACGATCTCCATCCTATGATCATAGGGCAGGGAATCGTAGAGCCGAAGAAAGGCTTGAAAATCGGGCTCCTCCGATTCCTCCAGAAAGGTCCCGGTGAAAGCGATTAGCTCTGTTCTGAACAGGGCTGTATCAACCGAGAAATGTTCTATGATCTGTGCCTTTAATTGAAAGACAACCAGAACCAGTGTAAAAACGAGCGTTGCTCTTTTCATAACCCATGGCTTAAATACTACGGTTTAACAAACGAGAGTGAAATCCAACCGGACTCCTCCCGGGTATTCATATGCTGTAAATCGGCATCGTAAGCTGCATTCAACACATAAAGCGCATCTTCGGCCAGAACACCACTCATAACGAGGTGACCACGGGCCTGCAGATGGCCGACATACAGGGGCAGATCGCGCACCAGGGTATTCCTGGTGATATTGGCCAAAATAAGCGAAAACTGTTCATCCCCGAGAGAGGATGCATCTCCCAGTCTGACCTCCATCGCATCTGCTCCGTTGCGACTCACATTCTCAAGCGCATTTTCGTAGGCCCATTGATCGTTGTCGATACCGAGTACAGATTCGGCTCCCCGCATAAGGGCAAAAATACCCAGCACACCTGTACCGCAACCCATGTCGAGGACATGCCTTCCTTTCAGGTCGAGTTCCAGCATTTCCATGATCATCAGCCGGGTTGTATAGTGATGGCCTGTGCCGAAGGACATTTTGGGTTCAATCACGATCGTCAGGGGAAGGTCATCTGTATCAGCATGAAAAGGTGCCCGAATGAGCACCTTTTCATGAATACATACAGGATCGAACTTCTTTTCCCATTCCTCATTCCAGTTCTGGTCGGGGGTTTCGTGGTAACGATACTGCAACCTCAGCCCCATAAGGGCCATTTCATCCACAATCCCGTTGAAGGCCTCAGCGGAATAAGCGGCTGTTGGGATATAGGCCTGAATGAGGTCTTCAGTCTCCACAAATCCCTCGAAACCAATCACAGACATCCGGGCCAAAAGGATCTCTTTCTCGCTTTTGCTCCACGTCTTTACCGGAATCTCGAATTCAAAGTGGCTCACTCCTTCTGATAGGCGATTAGTAAGCATTCACGATGGCCAAAAAGTCTTCAGCTTTCAGAGAAGCACCTCCGATCAGGCCACCATCCACATCGGGATTAGCAAAGAGATCAGCTGCATTGGAAGGCTTGCAACTACCTCCGTAGAGGATGCTTGTCTCTTCGGCTACAGCTTCATCGAAGAGTTCAGCGAGCAGATCCCTGATGAATTTATGCATTTCCTGCGCCTGATCGGGGCTGGCTACAACACCTGTTCCAATTGCCCAAACAGGCTCATAGGCTATCACCACCTTTGCCATGTCTTCCCTGGAGAATCCTTTCAGGCCAAGTTCAAGCTGCTCGCGGATTACATCGAAAAGCTTCCCGCTCTCCCGCTCTTCAAGCACCTCTCCACAACAGAAGATGGGCTTAAGTCCTTCGGAAAGCGCAAGCTTCACCTTCTTATTCAGTAATTCGTTGTCCTCATGGTAGTACGAACGACGCTCCGAGTGCCCGAGAATAACGTACTCGACACCTGCAGATACCAACATCGAAGGGGCTACTTCGCCTGTGTAGGCACCAGATGATTCTGATGCACAGTTCTGCGCACTCAGTTTCACGCGACTGATCACCGACTTAACATTGCTCAGGTGGGTATAGGGCGGCGCAACAATCACGAGGGCATCGCTGCTTTTCTGTTGTTCAAGTTTCTCAACGGCCTTGGCCAGTTCCATGCCATCCTGCAGAAGGGTATTCATCTTCCAGTTTCCGGCTACGATCTTCTTTCTCATTTTCAATTTTGGTATTTAATGGATATTTGCGGTCGAATCCGCTTAACTAAATTAAGTAATATTTTGTGTTACAGATGCAATGGGGCAAAAATGCGGGCGATCAACACCAAAACAAGTCCGCCCAGCAAGCAAAGCAACACAAGTCTCCGCTCCGCATCTGCAGCATTCTCTTCGGCCAGAATTTGCTGGGCATACCTGTCGAACTTCATGGTGGCAAACGAAAAATCGTCCCATACACCTGCCTCCTCCAACAGCTGGCTATCCTGGTCCATGGGCACCGTTGCATTTTCAATCTGCTCGGGCAGGGAGGGATCAATGCTGAGCAGTGAAGGAAAATCCCTTCCGGCCCATTTTCCGACGATCACACCGTTCTTGATCAGCATAAATCCGGGATTTGATCGAACAATGGTCTTCAACATGATCTCATCAGCCGCATAAAAGTCATAAGCCAGACCAAGTTCAGCTGCCAGCTCTGCTGCCTCATTCCCCACTGTAGCGGTCACCGCATAAAACCTGAAATCGTCGGCCAGCAATTCCAGGCCTGCCCAGTCGTTCGCTTTCCGCAAGAACTCGGGATTGCTGTGATGGAGGTCGTAAGCCAGCATCAGGAGGCTGTAGTCCTCATCGGCCAGAATCTGGTCCACCTGGTCTTCTCCATCATCATTCACCAGCGCAAAGTCATGAATAGGGGCCTCATACCCCTTCTCTATGAGTTTCGAATCACTGCTTACAAAGGTCCAGGCCAATGTATCCCTGGGATAGTCATCAAGGCCAAAGCTTTCTTCCTTCCCGCTTTCCCGGTTTCGATAGACCAGGGTGGTTTCATAGCGGTCGACCGGGGCCCCCTCTGGTACCCGCATATCCTCTTCGATCAGCGTCCCCAGGTCGTAAGGCCGGAAGTCAAGGACGGGGATATGCCGCAAATTCCAGACCGAGAACAGGCAAAGCCCAAAAAACAAAAAGATGCTGATCAGCCATTCGGCCCCTGCATGGCCATGCTCCTCCTCCCGATGGCGCCCCAAAAACAGAAACAGGGTGGGCAGCATCAGCAGCACGTTCTTCAGGAAGGTTTGCCAGTTGCTGAGTACAACCGCATCACCGAAACAACCACAGTCATGCACCGGGTTGAAGAGGGCAAGGACCAGGGTCAGAAGACTAAAGAAGGCCATGAAGGCAAATAAAAGCCAATACATGAATCTTCTGCGATAGCCGAGAATGAGTAATACTCCCAGGGCTAACTCCATGGCCGGCAGGGCAATGCCCAGGGGCAGGGACAGGAAATCCAGAAAGCCCAGCCGGAAAGCTGTAAAATAGTCCCCGAACTTATAGGTAAAGCCCAGGGGATCGACAGCCTTAACAAATCCACTGAAGACAAAAACAATCCCAATCAGGATCCTGGCGATAAGTCGTAGATATTTCATAATCAAACAGCTAAAGTTGAACGGATCTTTCCGGCAATCGTATCTGCATCATTCATCCGTCCCTTTTCATCTGCACAATCAATCAGCGAAAGGTCATCGACATGCCTCTCCAGGTCAAGGTAAACCTTTCTGACCTCCTCCTGGAAACCCAGGTCCAGCTCATGTATATCGCGCTCCCCCTTCAGATAAGCGCGGTCCTCTCCTTCCCGTTCGCGACTTAGTTGGGAGCGGGTGAAAGAAAACGGAACATTCAGAAAAAGGCTCTGATCGGGCCTTGGCAGCTTATTGTAGCCAAACTCCAGATTCAGGATCCAATCTCTCAAACGATTGCGCCCGGGGCCCGAAGACAGCTTGGCACACTGAAAAGCAATGTTTGAATAGACATAGCGATCCACGATGACCAGCTCGCCTTCCTTCATCCAGCCTCTGATCATGGAAGCGGCATCTGCCCTGTCGCCTGCGAAGAGCAAGGCTACCAGATAGGGATCGACTCCTCCGATATCACCCATCTCACCACGCAGAAAGCGCGCAATTAATTCCCCGTAAATGCCCTCCTCGAGACGGGGGAAGTGCAGATAGCGAAACTTGCGGCCCTGTTCCTCCAAATAGGACTTAAGCAGGGCGATCTGCGTCGATTTTCCTGAACCATCAAGGCCTTCAATTACGACAAAACCCATGAACGGATAAAATAATTGATGTATTTTTGAAAACCGATCCAAACTTACAAAATATCAACCCAACTCTTGTGTCCTGATGAAGAACTTCTCCACATCAGCCCGCTTGTTTTCAAGGGATTTTTCCATCAATGTCAAAGGTGAGCTTTTCGACCTGTCCCGGCCCGTAGTCATGGGTATTCTGAATGCCACACCCGACTCGTTTTATGAGGGAAGTCGACTGCCCGATGCCGGTTCTGCGGTTGAAAAGGCACACACAATGCTTGAACAGGGTGCCCGGATTCTTGATCTGGGTGCAATATCGACCCGTCCGGGTGCCGCGGATGTAACAGAAGAAGAGGAAATCCGAAGGCTGGACCCCCTCCTCGGAGCCTTGCGTAAAAACCTGCCCGATGCGATCATCTCTCTGGACACCTGGCGTTCGGGTGTGGTGCGCAGCATGCATGAGCACTATCACATCGACATCGTGAATGACATTAGTGCAGGCGCGCTGGATCCCCATTTGTTGGAAACTGTTGCCCGGCTTGGCCTGCCCTACATTTTGATGCACATGCAGGGTACACCACGCGATATGCAGCAAAATCCCGTGTATAAAAATGTGGTTGATGATCTGCTCCGCTTTTTCGGCGAGCGGATCGGGCTGCTGAAGAAGGCCGGCCTGAACGACATCATCATTGATCCCGGTTTTGGATTTGGCAAAACCCTGGAACAGAATTACTGCCTGCTGAGTCACCTCGACGATTTTCGCATTCTGGAACTGCCCCTTTTGGCGGGGCTGTCCCGAAAATCGATGCTATACAAAGCCATCGAATGCACAGCCTCAGAGGCCCTTAATGCCACTACTGCCGCCAATATGGCTGCACTCATGAAAGGCGCCAGCATACTCAGGGTTCACGATGTAAAGGCCGCTGCAGAAGCCATCGGCATATTCGAACACATTGTGAATAACGACAGGCCCAGGCCATAGAAACATTTCATACTTTTACAGCGTAGCCGGTCCATGCTCAGCGCCTTTATCCATATCAGACTTCTGGATGTCATCGACATCATTCTTGTGGCTGTGCTCCTTTATCAGCTTTACATGCTGATCCGTGGGACCGTGGCCTTTAGCATCACCATGGGCATTGCCGCCATCTACGTCTTCTGGTGGGCGGTCAGGGCACTGCAAATGGAATTGCTCAGCACCATTCTTGGCTCGGTACTCGGGGTCGGGGTAATCGCATTGATCATTGTATTTCAGCAGGAAATCAGGCGCTTTTTAATCTTTGTAGGCTCGCGCTACGTCGAAGGCAACCGCCTCAGCCTGGCTAAACTTCTGAATATGCGCTTCGAGTCCAAGGCCACCGTAAAACACAAATCCATCCTAAAAGCCGTTTCACAATTTGCCCAGGACCGCACCGGAGCCCTCATTGTCATCAAGCGAAAGTCCAATCTCGACATGTACGCCGAAACCGGGGATATTCTGAATGCAGAAACCTCGAGCCGTCTCTTTTCCAGCATCTTCAACAAAACCAGCCCCCTGCACGATGGAGCTGTTATTGTAGAAAACGATAAAATTAAAGCGGCAAGGGTCATTTTGCCGGTAACCGAGAAAATCGACCTTCCGCCGGAATATGGCCTGCGTCATCGGGCAGGCCTGGGAATCTCCGAGATTACCGATTCCCTGGTTATTATCGTATCTGAAGAAAACGGACAGATTTCCATCGCCGAAAACGGCATCGTGCAGAAGAACATTCCTTCCAGGGTCCTGAAACAAAAACTGGAAGACGAATTCGGCTGATCACTTTATTTTGCTCCCGAACACCCGCTTTTCCTCCCCTTTGAGCAGGCGACTGATATTTGATCGGTGCGTGTAGAACACCAGTAAGGGAACAAGCAGGGAAAAAACACGCAAGGCAAGCGAATCGGTTTTGAAAACCAGCATCATCCACAGCGGATAAGAGCTTGCAGCAAGCAGGGAGCCCAGGGCTGAGTAGCGACTCAGAAGAAAGGTGAATACATACACCGCCATCGCACAAAGTGCGGAGAATGGATATATAGCCAAACCCGCACCCAGCAGGGCTGCAACCCCCTTCCCGCCTCTAAAACCGGCAAAAACGGGAAAGATATGGCCAACTACAGCCAGCAGGCCAAGGCCAATCTGAAGAAGGATAAAGGCCTCACTGCCCCGCTCAAAAACCGGCTGAAAACCGGCCAGCATCACCGCCAGCACAGCCTTTCCGGCATCCATCAGGAGCACAAGCACCCCGATTGGGCTTCCAAGCACCCTGAAAGCGTTGGTTGCTCCTGCATTCCCACTGCCGTGGTCGCGCAGGTCGATTCCCCTAAAGGCCCTGCCCAGCCAGACTGCAGAAGGAATGGAGCCCAAAAGGTAGGCCAGAATACTAATGACTAGAAACACCATCAGGCTACAAAAATAGCAGAATACTTTAAACCAGTGGTCTGCCTGAAGGCGGGGACCTGCTACTGCCAATGCAGGCCCCTCTTCCTTGTCCGTGAATTGCTCAAGGTTCTCCATAAAGAGCCCGGTGAGCTTTCTGGCTCGCCTCTCCCGCTCTTCGATTCTCTCGTAAGTGCTTCGGGGACCGGGCAAGGCACATGCCACCCCCGGCAAACAAAAGAGGCTGCCCCGAAGGACAGCCTCTTGAAAAACGATGAGATGTACTTTGCTTATCTCAGGTTGGCCTGGGCTGCAGCCAGACGTGCGATGGGTACGCGGAAGGGAGAACAACTAACGTAGTTCATTCCAACACGGTGGCAGAATTCAACTGAATCGGGATCTCCTCCATGCTCACCACAGATACCTACTTTCAGGTCGGCCCTGGAGGAACGGCCCTTGGCAGTACCCATTTCTACCAGCTGGCCAATGCCTTCCTGGTCGAGGGTCTGGAAAGGATCATTTTTCAGGATGCCTTTCTCAATGTAGATGGGCAGAAACTTGCCTGCATCATCACGGCTGTAACCAAAGCCCATCTGGGTCAGGTCGTTCGTACCGAATGAGAAGAACTCAGCTTCCTTTGCAATCAGATCGGCAGTAAGGGCTGCACGTGGAATCTCAATCATGGTACCTACAAGGAAGTCGCATTTCGCACCTTTCTCTTCGAATACCTTCTCGGCCGTAGCACGAATGATTTGCTCCTGCATCTTGAATTCCTTGAGTGTACCAATCAGCGGAACCATAATCTCGGGACGTGCATCAACACCTTTTTGCTTCAGATTAACTGCAGCTTCGATGATGGCGCGGGCCTGCATTTCGGTAATCTCGGGATAGGTATTGCCCAGACGGCAACCGCGGTGTCCAAGCATGGGGTTGAACTCGTGAAGGTCTTCCACCAGGTTCTTAATGTCCTGAACACTCACGCCCATTTCGTCGGCCATAATCTTCTGGTTGGCATCATCATGGGGAACAAATTCGTGAAGTGGCGGGTCGAGCAGACGAATGGTTACTCCATAGCCTTCCATCGCTTCGAAGATTCCTTCAAAGTCCTCACGCTGGTAGGGCAACAGCTTATCAAGCGCCTTGCGACGGTCTTCCTCATTGGTAGCCAGAATCATTTCGCGCATGGCCTTGATCCTGTCACCTTCGAAGAACATGTGCTCGGTACGTGTCAGACCAATCCCCTTGGCACCGAAGTCGCGGGCCACCTTCGCATCGTGCGGCGTGTCGGCGTTGGTACGAACATGCATCCTGGTGTGCTTCTCAGCAAGCTCGAGAATGGCACCAAAGTCACCACTCAGCTCGGGATTGATGGTAGCTACCTGCCCCTCGAGTACATTACCGGTAGAACCATTCAGGGAAATCCAGTCACCCTCTTTGAAGGTCTTACCAGCCGCACTCATCGTACGGGCTTTGTAATCAATCTTGACATCACCGGCTCCGGATACACAGCACTTGCCCATTCCACGGGCTACTACAGCAGCGTGGGAAGTCATCCCTCCGCGTGCAGTCAGAATACCCTTGGCAATGTTCATTCCCTCAAGGTCTTCGGGTGAAGTCTCGATACGAACGAGGATGGACTCGGGGTACTTAGCAGCCTCATCGGCAAAGAATACAATCTGGCCGGTAGCGGCACCCGGAGAAGCGGGAAGTCCCTGGGCCAAAACGGTGGCCTGCGCCAGTGCGTCCTTCTCAAATACGGGGTGAAGCAGTTCATCGAGTTTGGCAGGCTCCTGACGCAGCAGGGCTGTCTTCTCATCGATTTTTCCGTCACGGAGCATATCCATGGCAATCTTTACCATAGCCGCACCGGTACGCTTACCGTTACGGGTTTGCAGCAGCCAGAGTTTACCTTCCTGAATGGTGAATTCCAGGTCCTGCATGTCTGCGAAATAGTCCTCAAGTTTCTGCTCGGTGGCATGCAATTCGGCATAAACCTCGGGCATTTTCTCTTCCAGTGAGGGGTATTTGGCAGCGCGGTCGGCTTCACTCACCTTGGCCAGCTTGGCCCAGCGCAGCGAACCCTCCTTGGTGATTTGCTGTGGTGTACGAACACCGGCAACTACATCTTCGCCCTGGGCATCGATCAGGTACTCACCATTAAAAATGTCTTCACCGGTACCGGCGTCACGGGTAAAGGCCACACCCGTTCCGGATGTCTCGCCCATGTTGCCATAAACCATCGCCTGAACGTTAACTGCAGTTCCCCATTCCTCGGGAATCTGGTTCAGCTGGCGATAATAGATCGCACGGTCGGTATTCCAGCTGTCAAATACGGCCATAACAGCACCCCAGAGCTGCTCCCATGGATCGGTCGGGAAATCATGACCGGTCTGCTTCTTAACGGCTGCCTTGAACTTAACGACAAGTTCCTTCAGGTCTTCAACAGTCAGCTCATTGTCATTCGATACACCACGAGCTTCCTTGACTTCGTCCAGAATTTCCTCAAAGGGATCAATGTCTTCCTTCGATTCGGGCTTCATTCCCAACACTACATCACCGTACATCTGTACGAAGCGACGGTAGCTGTCCCAGGCAAATTTTTCATTACCGGTCTTATTGATCAGGCCCTCAACAGCATTCTCGTTCATCCCCAGGTTGAGGACAGTGTCCATCATACCGGGCATGGAGACACGGGCACCGGAACGTACAGAAACCAGGCAGGGGTTTTCGTTGCTCCCAAAACCTGTTCCCATAATGTCTTCGATATTCTTCACAGCGGCCTTAACCTCTGCCTTGATCAGTTCAACCACCTTGTCTTTGCCAAGTTGATTGTATTCGGTACACACTTCAGTGGTGATTGTGAAACCGGGGGGAACGGGGACGCCAATCAGGTTCATCTCCGCAAGGTTGGCACCTTTTCCACCCAGCAGGTTTCTCATATCGGCTTTACCTTCGGCTTTCTTGTCACCAAAGGTGTAAACTCGTTTTACGTCTGACATTGGAAATTGTTTTAATGATTAAAAATGAATACTCTGTGCTAGTTACCCTAGAATTTTTAAGACACAAATGTACCAAAAAAAACGATACAAAAGCCATCCGCTTCCGGTCAATTCGGGGACCCGATTCACCCCCGTCCGAAGCCTCTGTATTTTACCCGTATTCGGGCCAAAAAACCGACTAATCCGGCATTGAATCCGGCTAGTCTTTCAGGGTCAAAACAATGATCGTATCAATCCCCTTCATTCTTTCCTTCGGCACATTGATCAGAATTCCCCTTTTGCTCTTCATCCATTCGACCTTCGCCCCGTCGGAGAAATAAACGGCTTTAGCAATCCCGGGCTGGTAGTCCGGAATAAGGATCTCCCCACCTTCATGGTCGAGCACATGCACATACAGGGTGTTGGCTTTGGAGGTGATGGCTCCCCATTCCTGCGGCTTTACAGGGCCCCGGCGTGTCCCGTAGATGCTCTCCCCATTCACTTCCAGCCATTTACCAATGGCCATCAGTGTATCTACATTCTCAGGCTGTATCCTCCCGTTGGGCATGGGCCCCGTATTCAGGAGAAAGTTTGCGCCGAACCCGGCAGCTCTGACCATGGTGCTGACCAGCCTGTCAACCGATTTGTAGTTTTGATCGACAAGGTTGAAGCCCCAGGATCCGTTCATCGTTTCGCACATCTCCAGGGGCACCTTGTCGGAAATCCCGGTGTTGTTGAAACCCATCGAGTTCTCGCCAGGCAAATCACGTTCAAACATCATGAAGTCCTCGCCGGGATAAGGCATTTTATGGTGATTGCTCCCAATGAGGGTTCCGGGCTGGAGTTTGTGGATGAGGGCATAAGTTTCGCCCAGTCGCCATTCTGCATCCGGCTTGTCCCACATACCGTCGAACCAGATGCCACCAATCTCACCATATTGGGTCAGCAACTCGGTAAGCTGGGTATTCATATAGTCGATGTACTTGTTCATATCTCCTTCCTGCGAACGCCCGGGGATAGCGGTGCCTGTACGGCCATGGGGGAAGTATTCGGGATGATGCCAGTCGAGCTGAGAGTGATAAAAGAAGAGTTTAATCCCCTGCCTGTCGCATTCCTCCTTCAGCATCCCAATTACGTCCTTCCCGTAAGGAGTGGCATCCACGATGTTGTAATCGCTTACCCTGGAGTCGTACATCGCAAAGCCATCATGATGTTTCGTGGTGATCGTGATATACTTCATGCCTGCCTTTTTTACCATGCTCACCCAGGCTGCGGGATCAAAGTCCTGCGGATTAAAAAAGCCCGGAAGCTTCTCGTACTGGACAATGGGGATGTTCTTATTGTTCATGATCCATTCGGCAATGCCACGATCGCCGCCGCCACCCAGTTGGGAATACAGCCCCCAGTGAATAAAGAGGCCGTATTTGGCATCCTGGAACCATTCCCGGTTCTCCAGATTCTCTTTAGTGGGGACATACCCCTCCTGTGCCTCGAGTTGAAGTGAAAGGCCGGCCAGGGCAAATACAAAACACAATACCGTTTTCTTCATCTTTTCTATCCTTTTAGAATTCTACTTTGACAGATTAGCAAAATGCGAATAAGCCCGTGAAAACCACTTATTGTCAGGGGCATCAAAAAGCAAAGCTCGCAATTCTGGCTATGTGGTCAACACAGCTTAAAAATACAAAAGAATATGAAAAAACACGAAGCCTTCCCGAACCGCAAACAGGCCCATATCTGACTGATTATCAATAGGTATAAAAACAAGACCTGTTCATTTCCCAAGGGAGCGGGACAATACAAGCGGGAAATTCCGAGCCACCGGTCATAGCCTGAACCGGTCTGTAAAAAACGGTCAACCTCCCGTATTTTTAGTGCCAGCAGGTGCTATATCTTGATGAACCAGCGCTTTTTATACATTATCCATGCGATCAGCCAAAAAAGCAGCCCCAGATGCAGGGCAAACAGCAGCGAACCTATCATATTTCCTGCAAGAGGGACGAACAATTGTGTATAGATCCACTGATTCAGCGGGATTTTTCCAATACCTTCCACAGGGACCTCAATGCGGCCCAACAGCCTGGCCCAAAAATCTGCCAGGACGTAAATAAACAAAGGGTTCATCCCATAAGCCAGGAGTGGTTTTGTCCATTTTTTGCACCCCCTGATATCGATGAACCAATAGAAAAAGGACAGAAGGACCATGGCCCATCCTGTGGTATAAAGTACGAATGAACTGCTCCACAAGAGTTTATTGATGGGAAACAGGATTCCAAATAGTTTCCCGCCGATTATTGCCAGTACACCATACAACAGAAGCTTTCCTGGCATCTTAGCTTTATTCTTTTCGTTTTCAATCAATTGTCCGCATAGGTAACCAAATAAAACATGGGCAACCGAAGGGATGGTACTAAACAGCCCGCTCATATCAAACCTAATCCCTAAATACATGGGCAAGTGATTTTCCCCCAACAAAAAGGTATCAAAAGTCCTTACAAAATTGCCTTCCAGCGAAAACGGATCCCCTTTTCCCAGAAGGGCCAATGCGGCCCAGTAAGCAAGGAGAATCATTACAACTCCTGCTTTTATATACACTGTGCGGAATACCAGAACCATAAACGATGCTATGCCATAGGCAAGGGCAATACGTGGCAAGACACCCATTATCCGAACACTGCTTAGCGGAGCACCGTGCAAAGCATAAAGATTAATGGCCGTGCCGATCAGAAAGATTAGGAGTGTGCGGCGTATTACTTTCAGGCTTACATCCCAGTTAATCGAATTGTTGTACTTCTTAAAAGAATACCACATGGCCACTCCCATGATGAACAAAAAAAAGGGAAAGATCATATCGGTAGGGGTACAGCCGTGCCATGCCGCATGACGCAAAGGAGGATATACATAGTCCCAACTGCCCGGATTGTTTACAATAAGCATCAGGAGGATGGTCAATCCCCTGAATGCATCCAATGAAACCAGTCTTTTTCCCATTTTATACTGAATTTGATGCTTGCAACTGCGCCTTTTCCTTTAGCTAGCCGATCAATCTTATTCTCGTTATTTCAGCTTTTGTTTGAATGTAGTTTCAAGGTAAGAAAGTGTTCGAAGCGTGCCTGGTTCTGGCTGTCATCCTTCCCGGGCAGGTAGGTTTTGAGCTTGCACGACTGCCTGACCAGCTGCCGGCCGGTCTCCAGCGAATCGATCCGGCCCATTGCTATGCCCTGAATAAGCATGTTTCCAAGGGCAGCCCCTTCTACCGGGCCTGACACCACCTTTCGCCGGCAAATAGTGGCGATACGCTGGTTCAGGTAATCGGACTGGCTGCCACCTCCGATCAGGTGCAAGCGCCTTATGGGCTTTCCACTCAGCCGCTCCAGTTCCTCCACATGATAGCGAAAGGAAAAGCAAAGACTGTCGTAGGCACAACAGAGATAAGCCCCAAAACGCTCGGGGATCGATTGTCCGCTTTGTTCGAAATAAGCATCAAAAGCGGCCTTCATATCGTCGGGATTGTAAAAAAGGGCTGCATCGGGATCAATGACCTGCCCAACATGGCCTGCCTCAAGGGTCATCGCTTCCATCTCACTGAAGGAGGTGCCATCGGGAAGCGCTTTCTTTAAGCCCCGAAGCAACCAGAGCCCCACGATATTCTTCAGTATGCGATAGCTGTTGCCGTAGCCCCGCTCATTGGTCAAACCGAGCTCCAGGGCCTCCTTGCTCAGCAGGGGTGTATCCGACTCTATCCCCACAATACACCAGGTTCCTGTCGAAATATAAGCAAAATCAGGTGTTTCGACCGGAATGGCGGCCACCGCGCAAGCCGTATCATGCCCGCATACAGCAACCCCTTCCATCTTTGTCTCCCGGACTTCGGGAAGAACGACAGGGCCAAGCCGGGTCCCGGCATCCACCACCTCCCCAAGTTTAGCCGGATCCAGATTCAGGTGGCCCAGAATTGCTTCATCCCATTGCCTCCCCAGAACACCCAGCATCTGGGAAGTCGATGAACTACTTAATTCGTTGGCTACCTTTCCCGTAAGCAGGTAGTTGATGTAAGCGGGTATGAACAGAAGGGAAGCACTTGCATCCAAAAGCCCCGCCCCCCTCAGCGACAAGAGCTGAAAAAGGGTGTTAAACACATAGAAATTGATGCCGCTGCGCGCATAGGTTTCAGCATCGCCCATCATCGTTCTCCATTGGTCCATCATGCCCTCTGTGCGGCTGTCCCTGTAGGCAACTGGCAGCTCAAGCAGCTTTCCCTCTTCGTCGAGCATCACAAAATCGACACCCCAGGAATCGACCCCGATGCTTTCAGGTGCATCTTCTGCCAGGGCTATGGCCCTGGCAATGCCCTTTCGAATTTCTGCAAAGATTCGTTCAATATCCCAGCGCTCATGCCCGTCTATTTCCACAGTCTCGTTGGAAATCCGGTAGGCCTCCTCACAGGAGAGCTTCCCGCCATCGAGGGTTCCGAGCATAAGGCGTATGCTTCCGGCCCCCATATCCACGGCAATGCATGTAAAACGATCGCTCATCTCTAGTCTGGATAAAAAGCTAGTTTACTACCGGATGTTCACCAGAACTCAACAACAATTCCTCTGCCTCGACCGACCATAGTCCATTGTGCCGCTCACATATCTCGGCCAGACGGGCAAACAGGGGGTTCTTTTCACCCAGCTTCGCAAAGTCACTGATGGCTAGCAGGGGCATTTCCAAATTGGTATAAATCAGCTTCTTCCCCCCCGGCATGTCGGGCAGGGAGAGCGTGGCTTCCGGAACAGCATTCAGTCCCCCGATATGGGTAATCAAACCCGCCGGGTCCATGCCCTTCTCCATCAAAGCGAGCGATTCCCTGATGTCATCGGTATTCCCCCCACTGGTACCCACAACATGCGTAAAGGCATAGTGGACCTTGTAGAAATTCAGGCGGGCACAGAAAGCGGGATCAGAAGGGCCGGCAAAGAAGTTCAGACAACCATCGAAGGCCAGCAGGGCATCGGCCTGTTCAATCAAAGGAGCCACCGGTGCAAAAACAAAGACATCGTTATAGCCCTCCGCTCCGCTGATTTCTTTCAGGGCTTCAAGCGGATCATCCAGCTCCGCTGTATTCAGGTAGCACAGCTCGATACCCCGCTCAGAGGCCATGGCCGGGGAATAAAGGCCGGCTGCACGATCGAGCCTGTCCTGGTCGATATCGGTGACAACCATCAGGGAGGGTTTCCGATCGGGACGGCTCAGCACATAGTTAATGGCCGCCAGGCCCATGGGGCCAACCCCGGCCAACAAGGCCAGCCTGCCTCCATCGACAATCTCCATTTCGTGCACATAGGAGCCCGGCCGGGTGTGATAATTCGCATGCATGGCACCGATTACACAGGAGAATGGCTCGGCCATGGAAGCCGGAAAATACCCAGGCCCTTTGTAAACCAGGAGGCAGGACTGTTCCATCACTTCTTCGGGGATCACCACATAGCTGGCATCTCCGCCCAGGTATGGATAGGAATAGCCGGGTGCACTGAGTATCCCCACGGGACCGTTCTCATAGTTCAGGGCCGGCTGAATGGCAAACTTGTCACCAGCCTTAAAACGGGTCTTCCAACGATCCCCTACCTCCAGGATCTCACCGGCAAACTCATGACCAATAATGACTGGTTTCTCAGCCACATTGTCGGGAACCCGCTTATGTTCCGGTCCCTGCCTAACCGCCTTGTAAGAGGACATACAGAGGCTGTCGCAGATCACCCTGGCCAGGATCTCACCGGCCCCGATGGCCGGGAGCTCGAAGCTCTCTATACGCAGGTCGTCTTTGCCATACAGGCGGACTGCTTTTGTTTTCATCACAATCGTGTTTAACAGAGCCGATGGGGGAGCGCTGCCGGATGATCAATGAGTTGTCCCATGCCCTCTACGGCTTTCGTTTTCAAACGGCCATAGCCCCAACTCACACCGAGTGGATGCATGCCTGCTCCCAGCGCCGTAAGAACATCGTTGTCTGAATCTCCTACAAAAAGGATCTTCCCCGGATCAATGCCCCATATTTCGGCAATCTCAAGGGCAGCCTGTGGATCCGGCTTTCGTGGAATCCCCTCCCGCTGTCCGAGGATCGGTTCGAAGGGCCAGCGCGAGAGGTAATGCGCACACAAGCGGCAGGTCAGCTCGTGCGGCTTATTCGACAGAACGGCGAGTTTCAGCCCCCGGTCGGTCAGCTCGTCGAGCATCTCCGCAATTCCGTCATAAAAGCGGGTTTTGTCGGTCAGCCTGGCACCATAAATGGCCAAAAACTCCTTCACAATCGCTTCCAACTCCCCTTCGGGCGTCTTTCCCCCGAGGGCCAGGTCAATGAATACGCGGGCCCCGTTTCCAATCCATCCGAGATAATCTGCGATCGTATGCGGTGAACGACCATTCCTCTCAAGCAGAACATTGGCAGCTTCAGCAATGTCTTCGATGGTATGCAGCAGCGTACCATCCAGATCAAATATAACAGCCTTTATTTCCATAAACTCAACTCAACATGACCTGGCCTCCGGTTACCGGTATGGCCTGGCCGGTTTCATATTCCTGATCGATTACATACCTGATGGCTTTCACCACATCCCCGATGCGACACCCCCGGCCGGCCGGCACCTTGGCCTCATAAGCGCGCTTAACATCTTCAACAGTCTTTGCACCGGGCACCTTACCCGAGTGGAGGTATTGTACAAACAGCCCCTTTTCCGGATCGGACCAAAGCGGACCTTCAAAATAATTTCCCGGGCAGATCGCATTGACCTTAATGCGTTCGGGCATCAGCTCCAGGGCCAGAGAATGGGTAAGGCCCATCCCTCCAAATTTGCTGCCTGCATAGGCAAAGTTCTTCCTGCTGCCCTCTATCCCCGATTTTGAGTTAATCTGGATAATGTCGCCAAAATTGGCCGGGTCGACACTGTTCTGGGCCTTCATCACAGGGACAACGGCCCTGACACAATTGTAGTAACCCGTATAGTTAACCCGGGTAATCAGTTCGAAATCCTCCGGTCGAAGGTCTTCAATCCCCCCCGCTTTAAGTACACCGGCATTGCTGATCATCACGTCCAGTCCGGAGAAAGCCAGCACTGCCTCAAACACTGCATCGGCTACGGAATCCGCATCGCCAACATCGGCATATACGAACGAAGCCCGGTTCGGGCTTCCCTGGGCATTCAGCTCAGCGACAACTGCTTCACCGGCCTCGCGGTTAATATCCATGAGCAGCAGATTGACACCCTCAGAAAAGAGTTCACGGGCAATGCCCTCTCCATAGCCCATGGCCCCGCCCGTAATCGCAACCACCTTGTTGCAGAGGGGCGTTTGAGTCCGGGGAAGGGGCTGCGAGGCAATCAGAGCGGACCCCCTGCCTTCCAGGTCCAGTTCAGCCAGCCTCTCTTCCAGCTCCGATTGATTGACAGAAAGCCCAAGAAGGCCAAGCCCGGCGATGAAAAGGCAGTCCCCGATCTGACCGGCCTTCTCCCCGACTTGCTTCAGAATTTCCTCATCACTGCCCGAAAAAACAGGAATACCCTGCCCGAGCCGCAAGGCTATTTTCTCAGGATCCTGCTCAGTCAGGCGCTCCAGCGGCAGGAAACGACCACTTTTCAGGGCCCGGGACGAGAGCAGGATCCGAATGGCCGGAACCAGTCTGAGGATGCGCTCCTTCTCTCTAATGTTCATAACACAGCTCTTAGCAATTACAATTATAAAAATAATGTTGGAGTACTGCGCGCCCGATAAACTCCATCTCGTCGCGATCGCGCTCAAGGCAGGAACGCCCCTCTTTTTCAAACAAATACTGGTAGGCCGCCTGCCAGGCCGCCCCCCTGAGGGAAATCTCCTGCATTTCTTCATCCAGGGCTGCGCCCCCTTTCGAGCGGACCTCAAGTGGCTCCATGGCAGAACTATTGTGCTCGGTACCAAAACTCACCACAAAACCATGCTCATAGAAGTATGTCACATACTGCTGCAGCACTTCAGCCTGGTTTCGCCGGGGAATGCATTCCACCAGGCGAAATCCAAGATTCGACAAAGAGTCCATCAAGCCCTCCATGTTTGCCTCAAAATCGGTCATTTCAGCCCCCGTACCATCCAGTAACATGGGATAAGCCGGCTCACCCCCGGCTTTCCGAATCAGGCTCATGATCTCGGGCAGTGGAAGAAAAGCTTTCTCATCTTCAGGCACATATGCTGGCGCAGCACTTTTTAATAAGCGGGCACGAAGCTCATTCTCCAGTCCAATGCGATCACCGCGCGCACAGGCAGAGGGGCGACCATCATAGAGAAGTTCAAGCAAGCTGAACAGCTCTTCCTCGCTGGCAGCTACTTCTTCTAATTTGAGCCTGACAGCCTTGGCAAGGTGACGCTCGCGAAGCAAGCCTTCTGCAAGGTCGGCCATAAGCTCATCGAAAGAAAACCTGAATTCCAGTCCTTTTCGTTCCAACCAGGCATTCAAAAGGCAGATCATAGCCCCTACCTGCTGATTGCTCTCCTCAACAATCCGGTCGAGTTTCTGCCGGCTTTCTGCCGGTAGTATCGATGGATGGGCGAGACCCTTTCCGCTAACGTAAATACGGCCGGGATTCCCGGGATCATTGATGCGTATACCTGCCTTCTGATCGGCTGTTGACACCCCGATCAGTTCAATGTTAAAGAGGGGGAAAACACCCAGGTCACAACACTGCTGCTGAAATTCCTCATAGCCCGAACACACATAGAAATCATTGATTCCGAGGATGCGGACATCTGCTTCGACTGCCTTTTGGACCGCCTCCGATACCGAAGCAAAAGCACTGAAAGAATAGGGGGTATGGATGTGGTTGTTTACCTTCCGGAAAGGAAGTCGCTTATGCGGCCTGTAGGATGCCAGGAGCTCCTCCTTGTCGGGAAAATATGCAAAAATACTACTCATATCATAAAGCCTCTTATACCCCCATTCGTGCGCGGTGCAGCTGCTCGCCGATGGTGTAATTCGTTTTACATGAATGGTTCCTCAAGGGCAGTATCCTGGTATGGATGGCATCCAGGATCCACGAAGCCTGGGGGAAGAAAAAGTCCTCCAGTTCGTAAGCCGGCGTAATCCAATTGCGGGACCCCACTACGACGGGCGGTGCATCCAGATCGTCGAAGCCCATCTCCGTAATATTCTGGGCCATATCCTTCAGGTAAGACCCCCTCTCACTGGCATCACTGACCAGCAAAATGCGACCGGTTTTCTTCAGCGATTCGAGCACGGGCTCGTAATTGAAGGGAACCAGGGAACGGGCATCAATAAGCTCGGCCGAGAGCCCGTATTTCTCTTCCAGTTCCCTGGCTGCTTCCATCGCACGATAAAGCGTTGCACCAATGCTCAGAATGGTGATGTCCTTCCCCTCGCGCTTTACATCTGGTTCGCCCAGGGGAATCTCATAATAGCCCTCGGGCACCCCCTCCCGGTGAAACTCTTCTCCGATTCCATAAAGCCGCTGGCTTTCGAAGAAAACAACCGGGTCGGTTCCCTGCAGGGCAGCATTCATGAGGCCTTTGGCATCGTAAGGCGTGGCCGGAAAGACCACCTTGATCCCAGGTATATGGGCTACCAGCGACGACCAGTCCTGGGAATGCTGGGCTCCGTATTTCGAACCCACAGAAACCCTGAGTACCACGGGCATCTTAATCAGATTCCCACTCATGGCCTGCCACTTGGGCAACTGGTTAAAGACCTCATCGCCCGAGCGGCCCAGGAAGTCGCAGTACATAATCTCGGGAATTACGCGGCCACCACACATGCCATAACCGATGGCCGTACCCACTATGGCTCCCTCCGAGATCGGGGAATTAAAGAGGCGGTGGTAAGGCAGAGCTTCGGTGAGCCCGCGGTACACCGCAAAAGCCCCTCCCCAGTCACGGTTCTCCTCCCCATAGGCCACCAGGCTCGGATCTTTGTAAAAACGATCGACAATGGCCTCAAAAAGCGCATCCCGGAACTGGTATTGCTTCATCGCGGAATGGGCCTTGCCATTCTTATCAAAGGCATAGCGCTCTTTGCGGGCAATTTGCTTTACCCTGGGATTCTCGGCCATGGGCATCAAAACCTCGGGGCTGCCCTTTTCCATTGCATCGAAAGACTGGTTCGAATACATCATTTCGCCGATCAGGTTGGGCTGCGATACCAGGTCCATGCGGGGACTCAGCTGCTCATCAATCGAAAGCCGGAAGGCCTCCATGATGAGTTCGTCGGTTTCGGCCTTCACCTGGTCCAGATCCGATTGTGTGGCCACACCGGCTCCGATCAGCTCCTCTGCATAGGACAGAATGGAATCCACCTTTTCCCAGGCTTCAACTTCCTCTTTGGTGCGGTAGGAAGACGAATCGGAAGGAGAGTGCCCGCTAAAGCGGTAGGTAAGTACATCCAGAAAGACGGGGCCATCCTTCTCCTCCAGATGCTTCATCTTCCTGGCGTAGGCATCGATCACTGCAAGGGGATTGTAGCCATCGACCCGTTCGGCATGCATGTTTTCGCGGTTCAACGCCGCCCCCACACGGGCAGCACAGCTGTAACCCATGGTTTCGCCACAGGTCTGACCACCCATCCCGTACTGGTTGTTCATAATATTAAAGATCAGCGGCAGTCCTCCCTTCATATCGCCTTCCCACAATTCCTTGAACTGATCCATTGTAGCAAAGCTCAGGCCCTCCCATACAGGTCCGCAGCCCAGAGAGGCATCACCTATGTTGGCCACCACGATGCCCTTTTTCCGGTTCACCTTTTTGTAAAGTGCAGCCCCTACAGCGATATCGCCCGATCCGCCCACTATGGCGTTGTTGGGGTAGATTCCAAAGGGAGTGAAAAAGGCATGCATTGAGCCTCCAAGCCCCTTGTTGAAACCGGTCTCACGGGCAAAAATCTCGGCCAGTGTACCATAGCAAAGGAATTTCAGGGCAAGCGATTTGACATCGCCCTGGTGTCCCTTTTCCACGATTCCGAGAATGCGCCCCCCGAAAAACGCTTTCATGGTGGCATAGAGTGCATCGTCATCAAGCTTTTGAATGGACGAAAGCCCCTTGGCCAGAATCTCGCCATGTGAGCGGTGCGAACCAAAAATATAGTCGTCCTTATCGAGGTGGTAAGCCATCCCTACAGCTGCAGCTTCCTGCCCGATCGAAAGGTGGGCCGGGCCGGGATGACTGTAGGGAATGCCTTTGTACCCGCCTGTGGTTTTGATCAGGTTGAGCATGGTCTCAAATTCACGGATGATCTGCATATCGCGGTAGATGCGCAGCAGGTCTTCCTTTGTGAACTTGCCCAGCTCCTCCTTCATGGTCTTATCGTATTCATTTATGGGAATGCTTCCCAGTTCCAGAACGGAGGATTTTCGAACCCTGGCCGGATCAATGAATTGTGTCTTTGGCATTTGAATGTGTATTTTAGTGGTCTGTAAAAAGAATTAGAGCAAGCCGGAACTAAGCGCTTCGATTTCCTGCCTGATTTCGGCCAGGAAGAGCGTGGCGGGACCGCCATCCAGGGCCCTGTGGTCGTAGGTAAGTGAAAGTCCGATAAAGGGCTGAAAAGCAAAACTGCTATCGGGCATAACTGTCGGGCGCTGAACAATGGTATTAACCCCCAGTATGGCTACCTGAGGCAGGTTAATGACCGGAGTAAACATCTCCACTCCATAGTTCCCCAGATTCGACACCGTAAAAGAAGCGGCTTCGGGGACCAGCAAATCGGGCGAAACACTGCCTTCTCTGGCAGAGGCCACCAGCGTTTCAAGCCGGGAAGAGAGTAGCGGCAAAGAAAGGTCATCGGCATTTTGAAGTGTCGGTACCAAAAGCCCCCGCTCTGTATCTACGGCCAGTCCAAGATGGATCTTTTCGTACATTCTGACGGTATCGTCAAGGAAGTGGGCATTGGCAGCGCCATGCTTCCTTAATGCCCTGATCACAGCATAGCAGACCATGTCGTTCAGGGTGATGTTCTGTTCGTAACCTTCCTTCATCCGCGACTTGACCTCTCTGCGCAGTTGAAGCATGGCCGAAGCATTCGCACTCAGGTGGTGGGTCAGCTGGGCCGATTGCTGCAGGGAAGCATGCATGGCCGAGGCAATGATCTTTCTCACATTCGACAGGGGAATATCTGTATAGGCAACTGTTCCTGCACAGCCGGCCCGGGCAGCCTCCCCGGCCGTATTCACAAGCTCTGCAGCTCTGATCTTCCCGAAAGGCCTGCTGCCTGAATCAGGCACATGCAGGCCATCTTCTTCCAGTTTTTTACCGGCCAGGGGAGTCATCCGTTTCCCCTTCTCCATCTCGGCCAGCACATCCCGTTCAATAAGCCGCCCCCCGGGGCCACTGCCAATCACATCTTCCAGACTAACACGCTTCTTCCTTGCCAGCTTCCTGGCCCTGGGCGATACGGCAGCAGAGCCGGCAGCAGGACTGTCCTGCTCCTCTACTTGCTTTGCAGGAGCATCGGCCTGTCCTGTTTCCCTGGCAGCCCCGTCAGCAGCCTTATCAGAAGCCTGCCCTGCATCAGTTGCGGGCATGAGAGCGGAAAAATCCTCCCCCTTCTGTCCAATTGCAGCCACATTGAGCAATACAGGAACCTCATCCCCTTCCTCAAAAAAGCGGGCCAGCAGGACCCCTTCAACCTGTGCCTCCTCCTCAAAGGAGGCCTTATCGGTTTCATAAGCAAACAAAAGGTCTCCGGGTGCTACAGGCTCACCCACAGCCTTATACCATTCGGTAAGAATACAACTTTCAACAGATTGCCCCTGTCGCGGCATAATAACAGCCTGTGCCATACTATTGGTGATTAATTGGATTACTTGTATACACAAGTGCAAATATAAACTCTTTTACGACAACCACAAAAAGTCGAGCATGACAAAAATATATTGCTTTGTATTACAATAGCTTTAGAATGAATACAAGGCCTTATTCAGGTCATTTTTTGAATCTGAAAAAACTATACATATATTTACAGGATATTTTGCTTGTAAGCACTAGTAGAAGGCACTAATGAAAGAGATTCCGCAATACCGACAACTCTACGAAAGGCTCAGGAAGCTGATCGAAGAGGGAAGCTACCAACGCGGCGATCTCCTGCCCTCCGAAAATGAGTTATGCGCTGCTCATCACCTGACCCGCCCCACCGTCCGCAAAGCCCTCGACATGCTTGTCAACGAAGGCTTTATCAAGCGTCACCAGGGCAAGGGCAGTATCGTGCAGGGGACCCCGAAAGGCATTGGCATCCTTTCCCTTTCCGGCACCACCTCGGCCATCGGACAGGACAGGCTGAAGACGAGAATTATCGTTAAACCGGAGATCCGGATCTGGGAAGAAGCCTTCGGCTATGAAATCGGTGAACGGGAACGAAGCCTGGGGTGCATCTACATGGAGCGTCTCCGCCTCATCGATGACGCACCGGTGTTCTACGATATTACCATGATTCCGAACCTGAACCTGCCCCGCTTCACTTCACGCTCGTTCGAAAATAAATCGCTCTTCGACATCCTGCGGCTACACTACCAAATCAGGGTAAAGGGAGGGGAACAAAGAATTCTGGCCATTACCGCCGACGAGCGCATCCGTGAACATTTCCGGGTGGCGGCACACCATCCCATTCTGCGGCTCGACCGGAAAATGGACAGCAACCGGAGCGACTTCTCCTTTTACAGCCAGATCTATTGCAACACCAGTGACTACAGCCTGATTGGCCGATTCTAGCCAACCGGCTGCTACAGCAATGGCAAAGACCAGGCCTCAGAAGCCTTCGTCCCTTCCTTGTTCACAATTGGAACAGTATTTGCTTTACAATAGCTATCACATTCTCATCTGTTAAACCCAGGAAGCATGAAAAAGCTATACCCACTACTCGCACTTGCCGCCCTGCTTTGGGCCCCGCAACTTCGGGCACAAAAATCGATATACGACTTCGGCTTTGAGAATCAATTCAAGCTGCCACCCATGAAGTTCTACATCCTGAAAGATGTCGTCTCGGAAAGCTACCAGACCCAAAGTGAGTCCTTGCATACCGAAATCACAGCCGAAGGAGAACCCCCCATCACCCAGTCTTCAAGCGCCTATATTTCCAATCCCCTTGCCATTGATGCTGTTCGCATGCTGGAGCACTACGCCATGGACCATCTCCTGGAAAAGGGTAAAGCTGAAGGAAGTGCCGAACTAAGTGTAATATACTTCAATCGCTACGATCACCAAAACCTGGGAACCGCGGTGGGCTACCTGACTTTCGGCATAGGCGCCATACTGGGTATCCCCATTTCCACCGTGGTTATCGATGTGGAACTGCAGGCCGAATTCTTCGACAAAGACGGCCACTCCACAGCCACCTACCGGGCTACAGCTCAGGCCAAAAAACGGGAGACCCTCTTCAACAGTCCATCGGATCGCCTGATCCACCAAAAGGCCATCAGGGAGGCCCTGGTCCATCTGAATCAAGAAATCATGGCAGACAGCAGCCTCTGGAAGGCCAACTAAACCCGGCTATCTGAATTCCAGCTTCAGGGTGGCTTCCGGCACAGCTGCACAAGACACCTTCAGGACGGCTGTTCCCTGCTCACCAGGGATGCTCCTCAGAACGGCCACGGCCTTCCCGTAAAACAATGGATGAGTG
>PDWJ01000464.1_pt1 | contig 71702 bp, 57 predicted proteins | sample 1430881 | NCBI WGS metagenome assembly PDWJ01 (sample SAMN01162460, study PRJNA174530) | Oral metagenome, whole genome shotgun sequencing project. | biome: Marine environment; feature: Marine mammal; material: Swab sample of the gingival sulcus; isolation source: swab sample of gingival sulcus...
AGAACTTATTGCAAAAGATGGCTATTATACAAAATTATGGAAAGCACAGTATGAGGTATAACCATGATTTTGCTCAAAAATGTTTCTCACTGGTGGGAAAATGGTGAAATATCGCATAAAGGCATACATCTTGAGGTTAATGAAGGTGAATTTATTTTAATTTCAGGAAAAAATGCAATCGCTTGTTTTTCAGGCTTTACTTTATTATTCGTTTTGATAAAATATTTCGCATCGAAATTGAAAAGAGCCTGTCCATTTCGACTGGAAGCAATGAAATCAACAATACATTAACTTTCTAAGGAGATCTAAAATGAAAAAGAAATTATTCGTTCCCCTGTTTTTGCTTATTTTTATTTTTTGCAGTGTGGCATTTGCCGCTGATCAGAAAAAAGAGGAGGTTACAGATCTCACCCCCTGGCTTGGCCATTCTGTATCGATTCTTACATTGTATCAGGGGGAAACAGCTGAGAAATATTTTGCTGAAGTCCAAAAACATGCGCCTGAAGGGTATACCATAGAGATGGTAAAAGATTTTATCTATAAGCAGTTTGCCTTAAAGTTCAAGTCGCTGGATGTTATTGATGAAGATACAATTATCATCGACAATAAGATCACGGGAGACTACGCTTATGTTGGTAACGTCAGTACAACATGGAAAGATCAGAAAACGACCTGGGAAATTTTCAAAACAGACTCAAAGGAAATGATTGGGGCCGGATTCAAATATTTTCTCTTTTTTCCGTTTCACCAGCATGGCAAAGATTCTTTAAGACATGCGCATCTCAGATACGGAAATGAAAATTTCGACTACCTGGTAACTGATCCCTCTGTCCAGCTATGGTGGCCGACAATGTATCAACCTGCAAAGACTGATGAGTCAAAAATTATGGAGCAAATGATTAAAAAGGCAAAGTTGCAAGCTTCAATGCTGCCACCATTGGAGTAGATATACCGTAACTGCTCACTAGGTGTGTACCTCTCTGGTTTTACCTACCTCAAACGTGTAACTGCTCTCAGGTTGCCCCTATTTGGACAAGCACGATTGGGAGCTATAGCCCCTCTATGCGGCGGGTCGTGATCGTTCAAAGAGGGGTGACCTGTGAGGAGTTACGATATACCTTTTAAGGAGAGCACAAGGGTGAGGGGAAGTTCTGCGGACATCTTAAGGGTGTTGAAACAATCAATCTATCTCTTTATAACTGTGCTGTTTTGCAAAGCAAGCCTTTCCCTCGAGTTTGCACAGAACTACAAAGAGTTGCGCCGATCTTTTCAGCGCCCTTATCTTGTCTAATTTTTTACCCCCGTGATTATACAAATGCTTTATCTTCTGTTAATAAACAAGTAAGGTGCCCCCGGAATTTTTCGTATATCATAACCCTGAAAATTTACCTGTGCCGGATTTTACCCACAGATTTTTCTGACAAAGCAGTTTTTTGTACGTCTCCACTGTTCATTATCCAGCCAAACGCCTGAAGAATCCAAGCCGAAGATCCTCAGGTTCTTCAGGCATCCAGCCATCTTTTCATTACTTATTTTAAATAACACAAAAAGTAATACAGCCTGTTGACACAGGTCTGTTTGTAATTATTTTTTCTGTACGCTCAAGACAACAATATTTGGCAAAGAAAATAACAACGGGAGGATATGATATGTGGACTCGAGAAAACGAGCTTGAAAGAATGTTAAACTCAATGAACCTGTTTAAATCACGCCTAGGCAATGTTTTTCAGGAATTTGATGCCATGGCGCGACATGGAGCAGCCTGGGAAAACGCAGAAAATTATCCGCGAACCAACCTGTTTGACAACGGTGACAACCTGGAGGTATCTGTGGAGATGCCCGGGCTGAAAAAAGAAAATATAAACATAAAACTGCAGGGTAATTATCTGGAACTCAGCGGCAAACGTACCCGTCAGGTGATGGAAGGTTATACTACACATCGTACAGAGCGTGAGGAGGCGTCTTTTACCAGAAGCTTCACCCTCCCCTATGATGTCGATGCGGACAAGGTTACAGCAGTGTTGAAAAATGGCATTTTACGTATGATGTTACCGAAATCCGAGGCTGCCAAACCAAAACAGATTACCATTAATTAAACTGCTGCTGATGCAGATTAAATGAGGAGGATAGGTATGAATGACAAACAGGAACTGGTAACCAGCAACCAAAGTGATGTGGCTGCAAAAGGGCAGCTGCCGACAATATCCCCGGCAGTGGATATTTATGAAAATGATAACGAGATCCTGCTCCATGCTGATATGCCTGGAATTAAAAAGGAAGATATTGCTATAAACATTGACAACGGTAAATTGTATGTTTCAGGCATCCGACAGTTAAACAACAGCGGAGCCATGAAATGGTACGAGTTTGGTGATGCCAGGTACAGCAGAGTATTCTCAGTTCCGCAGTCCATCGATATTTCAAAGGTAACAGCAAACCTTGAAGAAGGTGTGCTGCACCTGCACCTGCCCAAATCTGAGACGGCAAAGCCTCGACAGATCAAGATCACAGCGAGTTAACAGAAAGGCAGCTGCTTTCAGGTCATCCATCTTCGGAGGACCTGAAAGCAGGTACAGGCTTGCAGCAAGTAACATCAAAAGGTTACAGGCCAAGAGAGTAGTTACCTGTTTTTTTAAGTACGCATTTACCGGATGCATCAACAATAACGGGTGAAGACAGCTTTCCTGTTCGGTTACAATTTTGAACTCAATGAAAAAATCGTAAAAAGCAGGGATGCAAGATGCCCATTAATCCAGCCACTGCGTTTGTGTTACAACCTGATCTCCGGTCATAACAGAGAGCTTGGCATATATTGCCCCGATGGTTTCTTTCTGCACTGGATGGATTTTTTTTGCAGCAACTTCAGCAAGCGGTTTCAAGACAAAAAGTCTTCTATGCATCTGCGGGTGAGGTAGAAGCAAATCAGGAGTTGAACAGACAAGCTCATCAAACAGCAACAGATCAAGATCAATCACTCTATCCTGAAAACCAGCTTTACCATCGCGGGTTCTTCCCATCATTTTTTCATGAGCAAGAAGGCATTTGAGCAGTCTCTCCGCATCCAGGCTGGTTCGAAGCAGTCCTGCTGCATTGATAAAGAGGTTATTACTTTCCATTTCAAAAGGAGCCGAAATATACGGATGGGAGAGCTTCAGAGTCTGAACAGAATGGTGTTTGTTGAGCATTTCCCAGCTATCCCGGACGATTCGAAGCGAATCGCCAAGATTTGAGCCAAGAGCTATGCAGGCACAATGAGGGAAGTTTTTTTCAGGAGAGGACAAAAACTACAACTTATTTAAGTTTAATACGTCAGCCATGGTATACATGCCATTTTTCTTATCCCTGACCCAGGCAGCAGCGAAAATCGCACCACTGGCAAAGTTATCCCGGGTGGTTGCGCGATGGCTTATTTCAAGCCGCTCTCCTGCTCCGGCAAAATAGACCGTATGTTCTCCGACGATGTCACCGCCTCGTATAGTCTGTATGCCTATTTCCTTGTCAGTACGTTCACCTATAATACCGTTTCGCTCCATCACACCGACCTGGGCAAGGTCACGTCCTAACGCTTTTGCCGCCACTTCGCCAAGCTTTAATGCCGTTCCTGAGGGAGCATCTTTCTTCAGACGATGGTGAGCTTCGACTATCTCCACATCATAGGCCTCGCCAAGTATTAGAGCTGCTTTTTCCACCAGTTTAAACAAAACATTGACCCCTACAGCCATATTCGGTGCCTGCACGCAGGGAAAGCTCTCTTCGGCAAGTTGCCTCAACGTATCCAGATGTATAGCTGAAAGCCCTGTGGTGCCTGTTACCATGGCAGTGTTATGCTGTGCCGCCAGTCGGGCAAACTGCATGGTCGCCTCGTGGTAAGTAAAGTCAATAATAACTTCACCCCGATCAATGACTGTTGCGAGTTCTGCTTCAATGGTAACCCCGCACTTGCCAAAACCGCTAACAAGGCCGACATCCTCTCCGACTAAAGCGCTTTCAGGATGCTCAAAGGCGGCTGCCAGCTCAAGATCAGGGTGTTGCTTTACCATGGTGGAGATGCGTTGCCCCATTCGTCCACCTGCGCCTGCTACAATTACTTTTACCATTTTTTTCTCCACCTGGAACTACTCACAGGGTATATACATACCGCTTTCGCTTACTTCGTCTGTAACTGCTTGCGACCAATTGTGATCGTTCGAAGATGGGTGAGCTGGAAGCAGTTACTGAAATATTTGAGAACCTGGCTCACATCCCAGGACGCCTTTTACTGTATAAGATTGAGCTCCTGCAAACATGCCTTGATATGTTGTGCCGAGGTCTCATCAGGCTCCAGTATGGGAGAACGTACTTCTGAAAACGGTATTTTCCCCATAAGCTGCAACCCAAATTTGGCCGGAGCTGGGCTGGGGCAGCAAAACATGGCACGCATCAAAGCAAACAAGTCATAGTGCAGTTCTTTTGCCCTGATCACATCACCGGTCAAGGCAGCATTCATCATTGCTGCGGTTTTCGCAGGTTCAAGATTGGAAACCACTGAAATGACCCCTTTGCCACCTATAAACACGGTGGGCATGGATGTCATGTCATCACCGGAAAGCACAATAAAATCGTCAGGGCAGGACTGGATAACCTGGCTGACCTGGTTCAGATCTCCACAGGCCTCTTTTATCCCTATAACATTGGGAAGCTCTGCCAGCCTCGCCACAGTATCAGGCAGCATATTGGTTACGGTTCTGCCGGGGACATTATACAAAATCATCGGGATATCGACAGCATCAAGAACTGCCTTGAAATGTTGATAAATTCCTTCTTGACTTGGTTTGTTGTAATAAGGCACCACAGACAATACCGCATCAGCACCGCTTGCTTTCGCTGACTCGGTGAACTCTATGGCCTCAAGAGTGTTGTTGGCTCCGGTTCCAGCAATAACAGGCACCCTGCCATTAACCACCTCAACGGTCAATTCGATAACCCGTTTATGCTCGTCAAAGCTCAAGGTAGCGGACTCTCCTGTTGTCCCGCATGGCACGAGACCATGAATCCCTTCTTCTATCTGAAATTCGATAAAGTCGCTTAAACCCTGTTGATCAACTTTTCCGCCCTGCATGGGGGTAACCATTGCTGTTATTGCACCCTGAATATTCTTCATTTCTCTCCTTCCTTCTCCATCATGACCAACCGGGCTATAGTCTTGTCATCTTGCTGTGTAACTACTCACCGGGCTATACCACCTCGATTTCGTCTGCTTCAAAGCCTGCAGCTGCTTTCAGGCTGCCCGGAATTGGGCAGGCGCGACTGGCAGATGTAGCCCCTCTATGCGGCCAGTCGTGATCGCCAGTAGATGGGTGAGCAGGGAACAGTTATCTTTTATGATGCATGAAGCAACTCATCAGATAACTCGCCTCTGTACATAACCCGGGCAGGGCCTCTGAGTAATATCTTGTTTTCGTAATTATCCTGACTGGGATCAAATATAATCGACAGGGTGCTGCCACCCGAAGTAATCACCTTGACCGGAGCTGCAACCTTTCCTAACGAGCAGGCAACAAGTGCTGCGGCAACGGCTCCGGTTCCGCAAGCCATGGTTTCCTGCTCAACCCCTCTCTCATATGTTCTGACCACAATACCATCTGCCTCTATACTGACAAAATTGACATTAGTCCCTGCGGGCAGAAAAACCGGATGAAAACGGAGAGTCTTACCAAGCTGTTCTACCTCTACTGCTCTGGCATCGTCAACAAAGTATACCACGTGGGGCACCCCGGTATTGACCGTATGTACAGTGATGCGAGAGTCAGGAAGATCGATCTCCCGGGAAAGCTGAAGTGAATGTGCCGGCGTCATGATAACACTCACCTCTCTTTTCTCGACGCTGGCCTCGATAATGCCAGCAAGGGTTTCAAAACGCATCCTGGCAGGTGCTATACCATACATATAGGCAAAACGTGCCGCACAGCGGGCACAGTTTCCGCACATTTCAGCCTCTGAGCCGTCAGCATTGAAAAATCGCCACTTAAAATCTGCGTGATCTGAGTGTTCGATCAAGACAAGACCATCTGCTCCAACGCCAAATTTTCGTCTACATACCCTCCGAACCATGTCCGGGACCATGTCCAAAGGAAACAGAGGATCGCGGTGATCTATAAGAATAAAATCATTCCCGGCACCGTTCATCTTGACAAAAGGGTAACTACTTACAGGGGACATAGCTCCTTGATTTTAATGATTTTACTTCTGCAGCTACTTTCAGTTTGCCCAGTGTTGGGCAAGCGTGATTGACTGCAGTCCCTCTATGCGGTCAATCGTGATCGCCCAAAAAAGGTACACTGAGAGCAGCTACACAAAAGGTATGGAAAAATCAGGCATTCTCGTGCCCTCGTTCTGGTTTACACGAAAGTTTTCCTGCAGAAGCGATATGTACTCCTTGCCGGAGTGACGAAATTTCATGGTGTGTTTATGGCTGGAACACCTGATCCAGCCATGCCGGTCAATTCAATTTCGAGGTAACCGATCACGGGGTCTGTACTTTAAGTGTTATTCCCTGTTTCTGATGTGTAACGGGTCACGGGTGCAACAGAATTGGCCAAGCACCCCTGACCCGTTACCTTTTGAGGCATCTCCGTATTTATTGTTCAACCATTATCTCTACAGAAAGGCTGCTCTCATTAGGCGTTTCCCAGTTATCGATACTGCTCACAGAATAGTATAAGCGATGTGCATTCGCAGGTGGGTTGCGGTCAATAAACATAGTATAGGGGAGCAGTATCTCCTCAACAAACTGCGGTTTCTCATCGCCTGGCTGCCGACGATACACCCGGTACCCTTTGACATCCTGCTCAGTTACCTTATCCCAAAAGATCTTTATGCCGACGGAGGTTTTTATTCCGTAAATCCCTGTGGGTATGGCAGGCGGGGTCGAATCTACAAGAGTGGCTGAAACGGTTTCACTCGTCCCCCCGCCAACTGTTCCTCCAGGGAACACACTCACCGCCTGAACCTGATAATAATAACTTCGTTTCTGAACGACATCCATGTCTGTAAATCTGGTCACCGCAACAGGTTCTCCGAGAGGAGTAAATGTTTTGCCGGCAATGCTTCTGTATACCTGGTATTTAACAGGTGCTGTGATAGGTGAACCATCAAGATGTGTTTTGACCGGCTGCCAGCTAAGTTCAATTTTATTGTTTACTGATTCAAGAGATAATCCTGTCGGAGCCTGAGCGGGCGTATTCCATAAAAATTTAACAATATTTGAATCTTCCGACTCAGCCCACCAGCCGGCTTTACTTTTTACTTTAAAAAAATAAAGATTGCCCGGCCTGAGAAGGCTAGACTGATAACTGGCGGTTTTTTTCCCTTTACTGGGCAAAACGCCTCCCGGAAGATTTATGGGCGAGCCAAAGGGAATCGGACAGGTCTCACAGTAATCATCAACAGGGACAACCGCACGATACATGATGAAACCTGATACATCTGCAAGTTCATTCCCGGTTACCGTTTCAACAGGGTAGGTCCAGTAAAGGGTAACACCCTTCTCGCTGAGCTGATATCTGAGATCAGTGACAGGCCTGGGCACCACCGTTTGTGGAGCTGCCGGATCATCTTTGAAGCCGCATCCGCCAAGGGCAATAATCCATATACAGAGAGGGGCAAGTCGGGCAATGACGCTGGTTACAACTTTTTGTCTCATCATGATGTTATCCCAAATATTTTTTTGCCTGTTCCAGGGCTTCAGCAACCCGTTCAAGCGCTGTACCGCCAGGTGACACCCGGCTGTTCACTGAGCCTTCCACTGTTAACACATTAAAGACATCAGCCTCCAGTAGTTCAGAAAATTCCTGCAATTTTGAAATGGTTAGATCAACAAGCTCAATACCTCTCTCCTGGCAGTAGGCAACTATCCTGCCAACCACGGCATGAGCCCGGCGAAAAGGAAGGTTCTTTCGCACGAGATAATCCGCCAGGTCAGTGGCTGTCATAAAACCACCATAAGTCGCGGCCTGAAGCCTGTCAGTGTTAAACCTTGAGTGGTCAAGTAGTTCGGCCATGATTGAAAGGCTGTTTTTTACTGTATCCAGAGCATCAAAGACCTGTTCCTTATCTTCCTGAAGATCACGGTTATAGGTCAGTGGCAGCCCTTTCATGGTCATTAAAAGCGACATAAGAGCGCCGGTTACACGGCCATTTTTGCCACGGATAAGTTCCGGGATATCCGGGTTCTTTTTTTGCGGCATGATTGAAGAGCCCGTGCAATAGCGATCTCCTATCTGCACGAAACCAAACTCTTTTGATGACCAGAGCACGAGTTCTTCCGACAGCCTGCTTAAATGTATCTGCACCAGGTTCAGGCAGAAAAGAAACTCCAGGGCATAATCACGGTCTCCCGAGGCATCCATGGAGTTGGCGCTGATTGCCGGAAACCCAAGTTCCTTCGCCACAAAATACCTGTCAACCGGCAGGCCGGTTCCTGCAAGAGCAGCAGAACCCAGCGGCATAACATTTATCCGCTCAAGGCAATCCTGCAAACGCTGACGATCCCGCTTGAACATCTCAAAATAAGCGAGCAGATGATGGGAAAGCAGAACCGGTTGTGCCCGCTGCATATGGGTGTAACCAGGCATAATCGTACCCAGATATTTTCCTGCCAGACGGACCAAAACAACCTGCAGTCCTTTAAGCAGCCTGTCCAGGACTTCGGTTTCATCACGCAGATACATGCGAAAATCAAGGTTGACCTGATCATTGCGGCTGCGAGCAGTGTGCAGCTTTGCCCCGGCATCGCCAATCCGCTCTATCAACGTCTTTTCGATATTCATGTGAATATCTTCAAGCTCAGGCCGAAAGATAAAAACACCTGCTGTTATTTCACGTTCAATTTCATCAAGTCCGTCTACAAGAGCTGAACATTCTTCGGCTGTAATCAGCCCCTGTCGTGCCAACATCTTGGCATGGGCCTGAGAGCCCTGAATATCCTGACGATACATACGGGCATCATACTGGACAGATGCGCTGAACGTCTCCACCGAAGCAGCGGTTGATTCAGCAAATCGTCCTCCCCAGAGCTTTACCGGTGTTTCCTGATTACCCATAAGTTTACTTCCGATTCAATGCCTGAATCTGCAAACGCAGCGAATTGAGCCGGATAAATCCGGTTGCATCATTATGATTGTAGACATCGTCCTCTTCAAATGTGGCATAGGACTCTGAATACAGGGAATTATCTGATTTTCTGCCCACAGGAATGCAGTTACCCTTGTACAGCTTAAGCCGAACAGTTCCATTAACCCTGGCCTGCGCTTCATCCATGGTTTTCTGCAACAGTTCCATCTCCGGCGAAAACCAGAAGCCGTTGTAGATCAGGGCAGCATAGCGAGGAATCAGGGAATCCCTGATACTCATCACTTCACGGTCCAGGGTAATGGTTTCCAGATCACGATGGGCCGCACGCAGAACAGTCCCACCTGGTGTCTCATACACCCCGCGCGATTTCATGCCAACAAAGCGGTTTTCCACCATATCAAGTCGACCTATGGCGTTGGCGCCACCCAGGTCGTTGAGTGTTTTCATGAGAGCAACCGGAGCAAGCCGTTCCCCGTCAATGGCCACAGGGTTACCCTGCTCAAATTCCATCTCAATATAGGTTGGCTTATCCGGGGCATTTTCAGGAGAAACTGTCAGCTTAAACATATCCTCGTCCGGCTCGTTCCAGGGATCCTCCAGCAACCCTCCTTCAAAACTTATGTGAAGCAGGTTTTCATCCGAACTGTAAGGGTTCTTCTTGGTCACCGGGACAGGGATATCATGATCTCTGGCAAAAGCAACAAGTTTGGTCCGTGAGTTTAAATCCCAAACCCGCCAGGGAGCGATGATGCTCAAGCGGGGATTGAGGGCGAGGTAACTCAACTCAAAGCGAACCTGATCATTTCCCTTTCCGGTTGCACCGTGACTTACCCCGTCAGCATTTTCCTCGGCTGCTATACGAACCTGTTCCTTGCTGATAAGTGGTCTTGCCAGGGAAGTCCCCAGCAGGTAGGACCCCTCGTAAATGGCATTGGCGCGAAAGGCAGGAAAGATATAGTCACGGACAAATTCCTCCTGCAGATCAGAAACAATAACCTTTTCCGCCCCGGTTGCCATTCCTTTTTCCTGCACGGCGTCCCAGTTTTCATGCTGGCCTATATCAGCTGAATAGGCTATGACTGGACACTCGTATTCAAGACTCAACCACTTCAAAATAACCGAGGTATCCAGGCCTCCGGAATAAGCGAGTACTATTTTTTTAACTGACATAATTCACTGCTCTATTTATCTTTTTCCTGCGCTGTTTTAATGAAACAGCTGTTACTCACCACTGTAACGCAACCAATCACGGGATCTGTGTTTCCCCGTTATTCTCTGTTTCCGACGTGTAACTGCTCCCAGTTCACCCATCTTCGGGCGATCACGATTGACCGCACAGAAGGGGGCCATAGCTGCCTGTCGCGCTTACAACCTGAAAGCAGCTGCAGGCGGCGTAAAGAAGTTAAAACCAAGGTGCTGCAGGCCCTGTAAGGAGTTACTCACCAACAAAATATTCCAGCAAAGCCTTATGCATATGCATTTTGTTTTCAGCCTGATCAAAAACAACGCTCTGAGAACCTTCGATAACTTCTTCTGATATTTCTTCACCACGATGCGCAGGAAGACAATGGAGAACAATGGCCTCCCTTTTTGCCCTGGCAAGCAACGCTTCGTTAAGCTGGTAACGCTGGAAACGCCCGACCCGCTCTTCCTGTTCTTCTTCCTGGCCCATGGAAGCCCAGACATCGACATTGATAACATCACCGTTTTCAACAGCCTCTGCTGGATCGCGAAGCAAAGTAATAGGCCGATCTGCCCGCTCTCTGGCGCGCGCCAGTATCTGCTCGTCAGGATCAAAGCCTTCAGGGCAGGCCAGGGTCAACGGAAAACCAAAAATTGAGGCGGCTTCCACCCAGGAATTCGCCATGTTATTGCCATCACCAAGCCAGACAACCTGAAGCGTATCAAGCGTCTGCTTTTTTTCAATAACCGTCATGAGATCGCTGAGCACCTGGCAGGGATGATAAACATCTGTTAATGCGTTTATCACAGGCACTGCACTGTACCTGGCAAGCTCTTCCACCACTTCCTGGCCAAAGGTCCGGACAACAATGCCGTCCACGTAACGGTCAAGCACCCTGGCCGTATCCTTGAGCGGCTCTCCACGACCTAACTGAGAGTCCCGCGTGGACATGAAAATAACATTGCCGCCAAGGCCGTACATGGCAGCCTCAAAAGATACCCGGGTTCGGGTAGATGGTTTTTCGAAAAGAAGACAAACCCTCTTGCCGGTTAGCTGCTGGTGGTGAACACCATCTTGGCTTTCCTTTTTGAGTTCCAGAGCCCGCCTGATAAAAAACTCAAGCTGTTGCCGGGAAAAATCATCAAGCGCCAGTAAATGTTTACTCATTGTTTTGCCCCTTTGCATCTGCTGAGGTCTTGGTGCTGTTTGTTGTATAACCTATACCTTACCCGGTCCTGATCACCAAAAACCGGGTAACAAGTATAAGTGATACAAAAAAACACCTCTTTTGCAAAGGTAATTCAACTCCTTGTTCAAAGGTAATTACGCACAGGGAGAAAGAGATACTGTCTGAATAATGCTCCAGCCAATATTCCAATTGAAAAGCCGGCGTACCTGCAAGCCCGGCAGTGCCGGGCAGAGCACCTGTTTCAAGATGAAAAAATGAAGGGGGCACAGGGAACTGCCAGGCAAGAAGATGGCTTGCCCATCTGGAAAAACGTCATCGAAAAAGACAGCCCTCAACAGACTTTGTGTATAAAAAACGTACCTGCCATCAAATCACCCCCTATTCGAGCGTTTATGATTAGCCGTATAGAGCGGCTGCAGCTGCCGATTGCGCTTGCCCAAAATCTGGGTAGTCTGAAAGCAGGTACAGGCGTAAAGCAAGTGAAACCAAGGTGATATATGCCCTGTGAGTTGTTATCAACCAGCATGGCTTGATCAAGTTTGCCAGCCACAAACGAACCATGAAAGCTCGTCACTGCGGCAAGGGATGGGTATCACCTCCACTGAGAGACTTTCGGATAAACCAGCATGGCTGGACCAGATAGCCTTCAGCCACAACAAGATAAGAAGCACGTAATTTCGGGATGTTAATGTCTGTCTTCAAGCCGTGTTTCGGATAAAAAATAGAGTTCAAAATCAATGCTTAAAATTTCTGCATAACCGGCCAAAACCTCCTGGAATTGTCCCAGATGCCCAAAAAGATTTTCCCTGTTTATAGTCAACAAACCAATACCCCCCAGGCTTTCTCTGGGCATCAACAAAAATAAAGGGATAAAGGGAGGAAAAACATGGATGCAGATACTGATCCTTTTCCTGTTTTTCTCTGGTCATCAGGGAGAGCCCTTCTGCCAATGATGGCATACGCCAGTCATTATATCCTGCAAAACCTTCTTTATTTACCTCTTCAATGGCTTTCCGCATCAAGCGATGACTCATGATATCCAGTCCTTCACGCTGCCACATGAGACCTGTTGTTCGGTCCACAACAGTCTTGCCGTCACCACTATCCATCAGAGAAGCACTGAAATCACCTTCTGGATTTCTTTCATGATCCACTAGATTATATTGCTTGATCAGGCTGACTACCTCTTCTTCGCTCAGCTCGCTAAAATGGTCAGGGAGAACAATATTTGCAACAAAGTCTGTGGAGCCGGCAATAGCAGGCAGGTCTGTCACCCCCAGTTCTTCTTTTGTGTCCTCATGGACAGGGATGATCAGGGAGTCGTCATCTCCTTCAACGACGTGTTCTTTCAGCCATTTCTTAAGCCGTTCATTGATTGCATGAGTTCGTTCAAATCTGGCAACCCTTCCCTGCTCCTTTACGCACTCATCAATCATCTCTCTTGGCGCCTGTATCTCAGCAATAACCTTGGCGTGCTTTATACCCCGTTCCATCAGGCATAATCTGGACACTTCTGCCCAGGCATCTATAAAAAAATAATACACCAGCTCATTACTGCTTCTGATTCTTTCAACCCCGCCCCAGCTCTCAAAGGTACCAAAAGTATATTCCGGAGTCATTTCCCAATCAATAGTAGGGATCCCTTCCAGTTGTAATTTGCTGAACAGCCCCATAAAGCCTCCTTTAAAGGTTTAAAAAAAACCATTTAAGATTACAATATAAGTAATCTCCTTACAGACAAGTTAGGAACAACAATTCTCGTTGTCAAACAAAATGAAAAAACAAAAACACTATCCTGCCGGCTCACCAATGCCTCTGGGTACCTCATTTACCCATGAAGGTGTTAATTTTGCTCTCTTTTCACGACACGCAAAGGCGGTTACCCTTGTGCTCAGTCCCGGCAATGGGAAAACAAAGAAATTTGTTGAAATTTCACTTGATCCCACACGACATAAAACAGGAGATGTCTGGCATATCCTGATTGATGATCTGCACCTTCCCTGCGCCTACGGCTATAGACTGACTGGTGACAATGACCGGACAAGCGGTCATTCATATCATGACAAACGTATCATGCTCGACCCCTACGCCATTGAGCTGCGCAGTTATTCCTGGGGTGCACCATGGAAAGAGCTTGGCAAGGAACCCGCCTGCCTGCTGACAAAGCCGGATTATGACTGGGAAGGAGACCGCCCCCTCAACATTCCCCTGAAGGATTCAATCATATACGAAATGCACGTCCGAGGTTTTACCTGCCATACATCGTCTCAGGTGAGACATCCTGGCACATTTCAGGGGATCTGCGAAAAAGTCGAGTACCTGCAAGAACTCGGCATCACCGCAGTTGAACTGATGCCGGTTACTGAATTTAATGAAAACGAATCCCTGTTTGCCGACCCGGACACCAACGCACCCTTGAAAAATTACTGGGGGTATAATCCTCTTTCTTTTTTCGCCCCTAAATCAGGCTATTGCAGCAACCCGGAGAATCCAATCAATGAATTCCGGGATATGGTCAAGACCCTGCACAAAGCTGGAATCGAAGTTATCCTTGATATCGTCTATAATCATACTGCCGAAGGAGGCTATGACGGCCCGACAACCAGTTTTCGGGGCATTGATAACCAGATTTATTATCTGCTTGATCCCTGGAGCAAAGAATATCTCAATTTTTCCGGATGCGGCAACACCTGCAACTGCAACCATCCTATTATGCGCAGACTGATCCTTGATGCCCTGCAATGGTGGGTTGTCCACATGCATGTTGACGGGTTTCGCTTTGACCTGGCATCCATACTGGGCAGGGATTCAAGCGGTAATGTCCTTGCCAATCCGCCCGTGGTTGAAATGATCGCTGAAAATCCTATTCTGGCCAATACCAAGATTATAGCTGAAGCCTGGGATGCAGCCGGGCTCTATCAGGTGGGAAGTTATTCCGCTCATCATAGATGGGCAGAATGGAATGGGCGGTACCGGGATGATTTACGCGCCTTCATGTGCGGACACGAAGGTATGGTTTCAGCTCTGGCCACCAGAATCGCTGGCAGTTCAGACCTCTACCAGCATGACGACAAGCGTCCATTTAATTCCATCAACTTTATTACCAGCCACGATGGTTTTACCTTGAGTGACCTGGTGAGCTACAACGAGAAACATAACCGCAAAAACGGTGAAAATAACCGTGATGGCGACAACCACAATATAAGCTGGAACAGTGGAGTTGAAGGTGAAACCGGCAATGCTGCTGTCAAAAGGCTCAGGCTCAGGCGGTGCCGTACCATGCTGACCATCCTCTTTATCTCCCAGGGAGTTCCCATGCTGGTTGCCGGCGACGAGTGCGGCAGAACCCAGCAGGGCAACAATAATGCCTGGTGTCAGGACAATGAAATCAGCTGGTTTGACTGGACATTGGTACAACAAAACAAACACCTTGTCCACTTTGTTCAGCACCTGACTAACCTGCGCGCATCCCATCCGGTTTTTCGCCGGGACAACTTCTTTATAACCGCTGACAATGAAAACGAACCCCCGCATATGCAGGAAATAAGCTGGCATTCCCTGGTGGCTGGCCAGCAGGATTGGAGCAGGGAGTGCCGTACTCTCGCTTTTTTACTCAATGGCTCCAGACTTGTAGAGCCGGATGATGATTTTTATGTTATGTTAAACGGCCATACGGATGTTTCTCGAACCTTTACAGTACCCCCACCTCCCCGGGGAAAAAAGGAGAAGGGGTGGAAAAAAATAATCGACAGCTGCCAGACACCGCCCCATGACTGTTTTGAGCCAGACACCGCCCCGGTTATTCCCAATGGTGCCAAGATAACCATTGCAAACATGGGGTGCATTGTGCTGCAGTCCTATGTACCAGCCTCAGAGAAAAAGAAAAAATGAAAACCCTGCTTATGCTTGGCGACTCCCTGGTTGAATGGGGAGACTGGAAGAAACTCCTGCCGGAAACAAATGTCATCAATCGGGGAATGGCCGGAGAGATGACCGAGGGACTGGCGGCAAGACTCATTTTTGAGCTGAAGGACTGTGACGCCGTCGATGCCGTACTTCTTCAGTCAGGTACCAACAATCTCCTCCTGGGCTATCCCCATTTTCCCGCTATCCATTCAACCATGATACCGACTATTCGCAGTTTCCTGACAGACTGTCCCGTTATCATCAACTCACTCATGCCCATGCCGGTTGTTGCCCCGGCCAAGATAACAGATCTTAATGAGCAGCTACGCGACCTTGCCAGGCAGCACGATAATTGTTACTATCTGGATATGGTTCAACCGTTCAATGAACGGTGCCTCCCCATAACCCACCCTGGCTTTCTCAGTGATCAGGTTCATTTAAGCACCAGAGGTTACCAGGTATGGGGAGACGAAATAAAGCAACTTTTACACACCATTTTTTCGTGATTTTTATGAAATATAGTACCTCTATTTTCTGCTGTATGATCGTAACAGTTCTGGCAACTTCATCCGTCAACGCCGAGGCTCCTGCCTCCCAAAAGGCGGAGACAGAAAACAGTTTTGAAGAAGCCTTGCAAAAAGAGCAACAACAGGCCGCAAGGCTTTCTCCTGCAATGAAACAGCTTTCACCCGGAAGCAGCGGCGCAGTTGTGCCGCAGGAAAATCTCAACATCAAAAAGGCTGAAGGTGCTGACAGCTATACCGTTGGCGAGTGTTTCGAAAAAGCCAGGGAGCTCGATAATACCAAAGTGATTGTACGCGGTAAGGTCATGAAGGTTTCCACCATGATCATGGGGAAAAACTGGGTTCATATCCAGGATGGAACAGGCTACTCCATGAACAGCACACATGACCTGGTAGTTACCACTCAAGCAATGCCTGAAAAAGGGAGCGTTGTCACCTTTTCAGGCACCTTACGCGCTAATCGTGACTTTGGTTTCGGGTACAAATACGCCACTATCCTTGAGGAAGCAGAGCTGCTGTAAGACAGATGAAACCAGGATGGGGCATGCCCTGTGCGTCGTTACCACGTCTCTTTTGCGGATTGGTCAGTGTTCCCTCAAGAAAAATTGATTGAGCCGAGTCGAATCGGCTTTGATTTTGACGGAGTAATTGCTGACACGGTCGAATCCTTTCTGCGTATAGCCTGTGAGCAATATGCTGTTTGCGACATTGACCCAGAGCAGATCACCTGCTTTCAGGTGGAAGAATGCCTGGACATGGCTGCATCCATTGTTGATGAAATCTTTTCATTCATACTCCGGGATTCCCTTGGTGCGGGGCTAAACCCGATGCCGGGATGCAGAGAAGTGCTGACAGTGCTGAGTGCCTGCGCACCAGTAACGGTTATCACTGCCAGACCTTTTGCTGGTCCGGTCTTGCAGTGGTTTGAACACCACATGCCCCAAAGGGTCAATCAAAAAGTCAGGCTGGTAACAACCGGAGACCATGACGACAAGTCACGATACATCAAAAAAATGAACCTGAGTCACTTTGTTGATGATCGAGGACACACCTGCGCCCTTCTTGAACAGGACGGCATCCGCTCCATTCTCTTTGCCCAGCCCTGGAACCGTTCTTACAGCACGCTGCCTCGCGTAAATAACTGGGATGAAATCCGTTCATTATGCTTCCATCCAGACCATACCATGTATGCCGCATGAAATGTCCTCACTGTAATGGTCTCATCCAGGTCTATCGAAACCCGACGCCAACCGTTGACATTATCATCGAAACTGAGGGCGGCATTGTTCTGATAGCCCGTAAAAATCCACCGCATGGATGGGCACTCCCCGGCGGATTTGTTGACTATGGAGAATCGTTTGAATCCGCAGCCAGAAGGGAGGCCAGGGAGGAAACAGGACTGGCCGTCACCCTGACCCATCAATTACACTCCTATTCGGCCCCTGACCGGGATCCCCGTCAACATACCTGCTCCACTGTCTACATTGCCACTGCAAGCGGGACTCCTGCAGGGGCTGACGATGCTGCTCAGGCAAAAATATTTACTGAAGACACGCTTCCTGAGCTGGTTTTCGACCACCAGCAGATTCTGCACGACTATTATACCTTCAAAAAAACAGGAAACCTGCCTGCTCCCTGGTAACCAGTCACCGGGGTCTGTACTTCTGCGTTATTCCCTGCTTCTAAAATGCCCGGGAAAAATCAAGGCTAAAAAGTGTAATGGATCATAATGGTTCCAACCGGGTAATACTCGAATTTATCCAGTTCATCCTGGAGCTCCTTTCTTTCACTTTCCAGCTCGTCAAGTTCACTGGAGGATATTTTGTATTCTTCTTCCTTATAGGTTGTTGAAAGGGTCAATTCAGAAAGAGCAGGGCTTCCCATGAACATAACACCAAGATCAATCGAAACGCCCCAGCCTTGCTCATGTTGAGAATTTGAATTCCAGCCAATGCCGACATATGGAGCGAGTGTGTTCATGTCTGCGGCACCGCTTATTTTCGCGTTTTCAGATAAGTCATCAACCAGACCTTGATATTCGCCTGGTATGGTAACGTCCTTTAAGTAATAATCAAGATCTGGTTTCCCGGTAATGGCAATGCTGTTGTCATTGATGAAGAGTCCGCCGGTGATTCGGAAACTGTTGGTAAATGGATGCCAGTCAAGAAGAAACGACAGGTTTTTTAGTTCCGGCTCCATCTCATAATCCACGTGTGAGATGGTGGTGTCGAAGGAGAATGCAAGAGAATTGGCCCCACCTCGCAGGGCCAGCTGCTCGCTGACACCAAGACCAACTTCTCCGCCAAGACCCAGGGTGCCAGCCTTGGCACCGACGCTTAAACTGCCTGGGTCGGCATAGACTGAAGAAAAGGACGTAAGGCTGAAACAGCAGACGAGAAGGATATATTGTTTTTTCATGTGAATTCCTTGCGTGGTACAATACGGGCTGTAAGATACATAAAGACACTTCTGTCTTTATGCACATTTCGGGCCAAAATAAATGTTATTTTTTTGTTCAAATTCAATTGGTTATGAGAGCGCTGAAAGCGGCATGCTTGTCAAGTTATTGACCAGAAAAACTGACGCTTTTTCATTAAAAAAAGGAAAAGGACTGATGGTCAGGGGTGCAGCAGATTTGCGCAGGCATGATGTTTCACTCTCCAAAAGACGTCTTGCCGGGTGATCAGTTGCCTGTGGTCTACTGCTAGAAACTTTTGCTCTGACGCCGCCTGAACGGGCGTAAAATTCAGGCCAGGCCATTTTCACAGGTTAATGCGTAAAAAAAGATGAAAGCAGCGGCCCCCCAGCCTCTTTCTTTGACAATAGCCGATGTGGTGCTACACTGAGAGTAAAGAGTTGGTTGCGTGCTGCCCCACATGTCACTTTATGCTGTTTTTAACGAGGTTCAATGGCTTTGCGACACTGTTTTTCCCCCGATTGCTTTGTACACAGGAAAATGGAACAAAATATATCTCCTTCTTCCTTTCCGGAGGATGATCCTTTCATTCATTGGCAGGAACGTATTCTCCATATAACGTGTGTTCTCGGAGTTTTTGGTGGACCATTCGCACTGATTCCTTCTGTTTGGTGGCTCATCTTGCAAGGGGGCCTGACTCATGTGGTTATATTTGATGTTGCCAGTTATCTGTTCATTGTCGTTGTTTTTTTGTGGAAAGGGCTTCCTCTTAGGGTAAAAGCTGGGTCAATTTTTTTTGTATGCTATTTTTTAGGTACACTCTTGCTCATCAATCTCGGCCCCATGGGTGCCGGCTATATTTGGCTGCTGGGAGCTTCGGTACTCATCAGTAACGTGTATTACAGCCTGCAGGCAGCATGTTACAGCCTTGTATGTAATGCTTCGATATTGATCTGTATTGCCGGAGCGATTGCTGCAGATCAGATCGAGTGGGCGCATCAGCTAGAGAAACCTCTTCAGCTTTGGCTGGTGCTGGGCTCAAATTTTCTTCTGATAAATAGTTTGGTTTCTATATTGTCTGCCGTAGTGTTAAAAAGTCTGCGAGAAACCTTCCGGAAAGAAAAACAGATGCGAATAAATCTTGAAGAAAGTGAAAACCGTCTGCACGCTGTTTTTGATTCCGTCGAAAGTGTTTCCATTCAAGGGTATAACAAAGAAAGACAGGTTATCTGCTGGAACAAGGCAAGTGAGAAGCTTTATGGTTATTGCGCCGAAGAGGCGATGGGGCAAAGACTTGAAGATCTCATCTTTCCTGAGACGACTCGTAAGGAATGGGTTGCTGCTATTCAAGCCTGGTATGAAGATGATATTGCAATTCCTGCAGCCGAACTGGAGCTCAGGAATAAATTTGCTGAGACAGTACATGTTTTTTCATCTCATGTGATGAGTACGGATAGCAGAGGTGAAAAAATAATGTTCTGTATTGATATTGACCTTTCGCCGCTCAAGCAGATTGAAAAGGAAAAAACGCAATATGAAGATCAGTACCGACAGGCTCAAAAGATGGAATCAATAGGCAGACTGGCCGGAGGGATTGCCCATGATTTGAATAATCTGCTGGTGCCTGTGATAGGATATTGTGAAATATTGAAAAATGATTCTTGTAAGGTCGATTCGAATTCGAGGGCTGAGTTTCTGGGCAGTATTTATGAAGCTGGCCTGAAAGCACGTAACCTTGTTCGTCAGCTATTGGTTTTCAGTCGCAAGCAGCCTGTCGAAATGCAGAAGATTGATCTGGCTGTTGTTGTTACCGGTTTCGAAAAATTTCTCCGCCGCATTATTCAGGAGAATATCGAACTGCGCCTGGTCGCAGCAGATAAGGCAATACCAGTGTATGCGGATTCGAATCAGATAGAGCAGGTGCTCATGAACCTGTCGGTTAATGCCTCTGACGCCATGCCAACTGGAGGCAGGTTGATTGTTGAAGCAAGGAGAGAAAGCATCGCTCTGCCCAAAAAAATGATTCAGGGTGACCTGGCTGCAGGAGAATACGCTGTGTTGTCAATTAAGGATAATGGCGTGGGTATGGACGAGGAAACCCGCTTAAATATTTTCGAGCCTTTTTTTTCCACAAAAGGTCCTGAAGGAACAGGTCTGGGCCTTGCCACAGTATATGGCATTATCAAGCTGCATGGTGGAAATATTGAAGTAATGTCAGCTCTGGAAGAAGGGACGGTCTTCAAGGTTTATCTCCCCCTTCTTGACAATGAAGGACAAGATGTCCGGGACGTGGTAGTAGCTGACAATGAGTCATCCGGCCCGCAAACCATTTTGCTCGTGGAGGATAACGTACATGTCAGAGAGTTGACAGACAAGATTCTGCAAAACAAGGGATACTCTGTCTTGTCGGCAAGTAATGGAAAGGAGGCACTTGCTCTGATTCAGCGGGAAGGGGCTCTGGCTGATTTGCTGCTTACCGATGTGATAATGCCAGAAATGAACGGTTCTGAGCTGTACCAGAACGCCTTGGAAATATGCCCTGAATTAAAAGTAATTTATATGTCCGGTTACACCGATAATATCATTTCTCAACACGGTATACTTGATCAAGGTCTCAATTTTATCAATAAACCATTCACTGAAAAAGAGCTGACAACTCAAATCAACAGAGTCTTGAGTGAACAGAGAGGGTAACGCATAATCGAAGACGGATCATCCCGCACATGTTTGTTTCCGACGGGTAACTGGTCACAGGTGCAACAGAATTGTACAAGCACCATTTTCCGCTATACAAGAGTATGCGGGCAATGGTGTCGCCCAAAGATGAGGTGCCTGTGATCAGTTACCCTTTAACTCATTGCCTGTTTTTCCAGACCAATCAGTGCTGCGCCAATGGCGTTGCCGATTTCATAGTGTTCAGGAAAGGTTACGGTTGTATCCAGGCGCCTGGCGATAGCCGGCAGAAAATATGGAGCAGCGGCACCAATACCAATTAACGGCAGGTGCAGAGAAAAACGAACGGAGAACAAGTCATTGCGTCTTCTGTTCATAACTATCTCAGCCTGTTCAGCTGACCACGAACGCCGGGCAACATAGGTAAGAAGGGCTCTTTCGATGGTCTCAGAGGTTACCTCCAGAATCTTGCGGCAAAGGGTGTTTCTAGAAAGTCCTGCCAGCCTGGCCAGCCTGTCTGCCCCGGCGATACTTGCATCCCTGTCGCCGATAGCGAGCTGGTCAAGCACATGCAAGGCATCGGTCGGAGTGAAACCGGCAAGAAAAAGACGTTGTTCAAAGGCAAGCCGTTCAAGCTTTTTTTCCAGGGCAATTCCTTGCAGTCCTGTACCTTTTGCAATTTCTCCCGGCGTCGAAGGGCCGTTTTTATAGAGGTAGGCAAGAACACTGTCCGCTTGTTTCTCCTGTTTGCAGTCCTGTTCCGGGAAAACAAAGCAGGTGTCTGTGGTCAGATTGAGCCGCTCGTCAATTGACGGAAGGTTTTCAGTCAGGGCCAAAGGCTTTACCCTTGTCGCCCTTAAATGAACCAGGCCATATCTGTCACAGCTGACATGGCTGTCTCCTCCGCCTGCGGCAGTATACATATCCACCGCCGTTACATGGGTCTGCCACCTGCCTATGCGGCACCCTCTCTTATTTAACATGGACTTGCCGTCCTGGATCAGACAGACATCTGTAGTTGTGCCGCCAACATCAATGACCAGAGCTTTCTCCTGGTTGCTGTGCGCGCCGAAACGGGCAGTTGCAGCCGGGCCGCTGGCCATGGTCGTGGCGGAGCGCTCCAGCGTATCATCAAATGAAGCGGCTGTTCCATCTCCGCAAATGATAACTGCAGGACAGGTCAGGGAAAGAGTTTCCATGGAGTTCCTCACCGAAGAGAGAAACTCAGCCATAATCGGCTGAAGCTTGGCGTGCATGCAGGCCGTGGCAGATCGTTCCAGCATTCCAGGGTGACTGGACACCTTGTGAGATAAAAAAACCGGCTTTGGGTCAATGAGGTTGATGGCCCTCTCTGCGACAAGTTCGTGAGCTGGATTTTTTATTGACATGGCACCGCAGACCGCATAGCTGTCCACTTCTTCCTTAAGTCCCTGAACAGAATCAATCAGTCCTTCAAGATCAAGCGGCTGGTCTTCCTTGCCAATAATTGTATGGCCGCCTTTGAGAAAGATACTGGCCACTATCGGCAGTTTAAAATGCCTGACGTGACCAAATACCAGCAGTGCAACTTTTGCGCCCTGGTTTTCCGCCATTGCGTTGGTGGCAAGGGTTGTCGAGACGCTCACCAGGGTAATGGCATGAGCTGGGAGATCCGAGTGAAGCAGCTGTGTCAAGGCCTCAGCCACCCCGATACTCAGGTCGTGGTGAGTAGTACGTACTTTTGTCTGGTTGACAATTTCTTTTGTCCCGGTGTCCAGCAACACCGCATCGGTGTATGTCCCGCCGGTGTCAATGCCAATACAGTATGAATTCATTTGCAGAACCTAACGCGGGGTGCCCCGCATTCCATGTGCCTCTTCTTGTTTGCTTGTTTTTGGGTAACTACTCACTGGGTGTGTACCTCTCTGGTTGTACCTACCTCAAACGTGTAACTGCTCTCAGGCTGCCCATATTTGGACAAGCACGACTGGCAGCTATAGCCCTTCTATACAGCCAATCGTGAGTATCCGAAGACGGGTGGGCTGAGCAGGCAGGTTCTTGCAACAGAAACCTGGCACACCCGGAGGGATTCGAACCCCCGACTCTCGGATTCGAAGTCCGATGCTCTATCCAGCTGAGCTACGGGTGCGCAAGAGATGGGAACAGACTATGGGAAGGAAAAGTATTGTTTTTTTGCAGTAACTACTCACAGGGTGTGTGTCACTGGTTGTACTTGCTTTACGTCTGTACCTGCTTTCAGCTCGCCCGGATCTGGGTAAGGACGATTGGCAGCTATACCCCTCTATGCGGCCAGTCATGATCACCTGAAGATGGGTGAGCCAGGAGCAGATACGTTCTTTCAGTACCCTGTACTGTTCAGGTTGTCTATAATACCTGGAACCTGTCAGAAGTCAACCCTGTTTGTAACTGATCACGGGCACTTCATCTTTGCCCGATCACTCTTTTCTGCATTCTCTTGTGTAACGAAAAAGAGTGCTTGCATAAATCTGTTGCACCCGTGGCCAGTTACCCGTTAGACGTAAGGAATAACAATGAGGCACAGCCCCCGTTATGAGTTACCTTTCATCAGCTCCTGAAGCAGTGCTTCCATCACTTCAGCTGCTTTGCCCTGAAGGTATATATCTGTCACCGTATCGGTGAAAGATGATGGTTCAGGATTAATCTCTATAATTCCTGCACCATTTTGTTTTGCCTGCATGACCACCTGGTTTGCCGGAGCCACCTCACCAGTACTCCCGATAACAAGAAAGAGATCGCTCCGCTCTGCTTCCATGAAACTGCCTGTATAAGCATGTGCAGGAATACCTTCCCCGAAAAACACTACATCCGGCTTGAGAATTCCGCTGCAACTATTACAAAGGGGCGGCAGCTGCTCCAGCGAGATATCTTTCACCCTGCTGGTTCGCCCACATGCCGTACAGATAACCTTACGTATTGCCCCATGAAATTCATAAACAGCACGGCTGCCGGCTTCGGTGTGGAGATTGTCAATATTCTGCGTGATGATGGCTTTAAGTATGCCTGCACGTTCCAGCTCCGCCAGAGCGTAGTGGGCAGCATTGGGAACAACCTTTCCAAAAAGCTCGTAGAAAATCTCTCGCATCAACAGCCAGGACTGCTCAGGATTGTCAAGGAAAAAAGAAATGTCAAACAGTTCGGCTGGATATTTATTCCACAACCCGTTTTCACCGCGAAAAGGCGGAATGCCGCTTTCAACAGATATTCCGGCACCAGTGAAAGCGACTGCCCGTTCTGCCCTGCTTATCCATCGGGCTGCTTTGTGTAATGTATCGTCGTTCATAAGGTATCCGGGCTGAAAGCAGTTACAAGCTTGAGGTATGTAAAATCAGAGCGTTACACACCCAGTGAGTAGTTACTTACCCGGACAGGTTTTGCCACCGCCACTTCACTGCAGGGCATACGTCTTTTTCAAATTGTTGTACACCAGGGTAGAGACCTGCCTGATAACGCCACTCCGGGTACGCATCCACTGTCTATAATTTGCGGGCCTGGAGCTCCGCTCAATGATACCTACAATAGCATAGGGGTAACGGGCAGCTCCCTTGGTACGCAGGGCAAGAATGCCCATATCACCACAAAGATGCGCTGTGGTCCCTGTTTTATTATAAACCAGGGTACCCTGCGGAATGGGAGTTCCATAATAGAGCCTGTCCCGTCCTGGCAGGGACATGAGTCGGCGCATCTCTCTGGAATAGGGGAGCCTGTTGTTCCAGAGTGCGCGGAGAAACCTGACATAGTCAGAAGGAAGAGCCTTGTTGCGGTAGGTACGTCCACCTTTGGGGATATATTCAACAATTCTTAGCTGTTTGAACAGACTGCCATATTGACTGGTTAGAAGCTGCTGACAGCTGGCAGGCCCGCCCACCAGTTTCATAATCCAGTTAGTTGCAGAGTTGCTGGAACGCTGGATCATGGATTCCATCTTTTTTCTGCTTTTAGGCCCATATTTCAGCTTTCCCTCCCGAACCTTATGAAAAAAGGCCAGTGCCACGAATGGTTTTATCATGCTCGCAGCCTGAAAAGACTGGTCAGCATTAATATCAACCAGGCTTACATCGCGGTTCAGGTCATACACCATCCAGCCTGTTTTTTCGTCGCTGCGAAGCTTGCCCTTTCGTCGCAGCTCTTTTATATACCGCTCTACCTTAACTTCGATATTGCTCTTGGTTCCTTTGTTCAATGCAGCTACTGACAGGGGAGGCGGTGCCTGATTATCTGATTTTTCAGCATCACTTTTTCCTGCCTTGCCGTTGACAGCCACTTTGTATTTACCTGGATGCAAAACGGCTGAATCAGTCTTTGGTATTGACGGCTGAGAGGGGGAGGGGAGAATCGCTGTTTCAGTGACAGTATTTTTTTGTGACGCCTGAGCCGTGTCCTCTTCACCATGAAGATAGGAGGATTCGCCATAAACAACAGAGTTATTTTGTTCTTCGGTTATGGTGGTTTTGATCTTTTTCTTTCTCAATAACCGGGCATGGCGCTTGGCAACCTGCAAAGTCGAGGTTCTGTCTCCATGCCGACGATATATCAGCATATATTTTCCCCTGTCGTCCTGCTCAATATATAAATCTCTGCCAACAGTTCTGCCCAGATATTTGTATATTTTCTGATACTGCTTAACCATGGCATCCAGGTTGGGACCATACCCATAGCTTATATTAAACAGCTGATGATACCCTTTATCCTGGACAGCAAATGGCTGATCCAGCCCTGCCTGCTGAAGTTTTGTCCCATGTTCTATAATGATTTTCAGGATGGCGCCAACAGGGACGTTGCAGTCAAGTATCACCCCATATTCATCATCGTTTTTTACCACTTTTAGTTGCTTCTTTATCTCAGGATCAAATATTTTCTCCAGCTCGGCCTTGTAATCCAGGATACTTCCCAGGTCTTGATCCCAGGCATAGGCGAGGTCATATTTAAGGGGAGCGGCAAAGGTTAGAAGGAAGGGATGCAGGATACAGGGAAAAAAAACGACGATGAAAAGTAAAGACCTAAAGAGCATGGGAACAATGATAACAATGCGCTTTCCAGCGAGGAAGTAAAAATGGCATGAACTTTTTTATACAAGCGTAGCGTAAAAATATAATGCTAACGGTACAAAACAGGGCGCAAGAAGTCAAAGAATTATTTATCGTTCGTAACTGCTCTCAGCTCACCCATCTTCGGGCGATCACGACCTGCCGCATAGAGGGACTATAGCTGCCAATCGCGCTTGCCAGAATCCGGGCAACCTGCAAGCAGGTACAGACGTACAGTACGTAACATGAAGAGGTTACGTGCCCTTTGAGCAGTTTAAAGGACCGGCATCATGGCAGGTTTGCCAAAGAGAGGGGGCCTGTTTCCCTTTCCGTCAAATATATTGAGCCAACGTATATTCAGTTCGTATCAAGCGGCAATAAATGGTACACTGAAAGACATGCTCAAAGATAACAATACCTGAAATAAATAACTGCACGCCTGAACGTGCTCCTCTATGGTGACGAAAATAGCCTTATACGGAAAAGGCGGCATTGGGAAATCCACCATTGCCGCTAATCTTTCCGCTGCCCTTTCCCAGAAAGATAAAAAGGTGCTCCAGATAGGCTGCGACCCCAAGCATGACTCCACCCGTTTGCTGCTTGGCGGCAAGGCGATCATGACAGCCCTTGATTACATGAAGAGTACTCCTGCCACTATTCAAAGACTGGACCGGGTACTTCACACGGGCTATAATGGTATCGTTTGTGCCGAGGCCGGAGGTCCAGAACCAGGGGTGGGCTGTGCAGGCCGGGGAATATTAAGCACCTTTGCCCTGTTTGAACGACTGGGCCTTGACATGGACAGCTTTGATCTGGTGCTCTATGACGTGCTGGGAGACGTGGTCTGCGGCGGCTTTGCCGTGCCACTCAGGCGAGATTTTGCCGACCGGGTCTATGTCATCAGCTCAGAGGAGTTCATGTCCATCTATGCTGCCAACAATATCATCAAAGGTGTGCATAATTTTGATGATGACGGCTACCGGCTGGCCGGACTGATTGTCAACAGCAGAGGAGAAAAGGAAAGCCAGGGGCCGCTCAGACGATTTTCAGCCCTGGTTGATCTGCCTATAATCACCATGGTGCCAAGAAGTGAAATATTCAGAGAGGCAGAACGTATCCAGCAGACAGTGGTTGAGGCGTTCCCGGACTCCAGGGAGGCCGCTGTCTTTCACGCCCTGGCTAACCATATTCTTGATGATACTGCGGTTTACGCCGCCAAGTATCTTCAGGAAGAGTCGCTGGAGCAGAAAGTTTTCGGCACCCTTTCAGGTGAAGAAAAAAGGCATCCAGCCATACAAAACAAGACACCGGATACACTCCGAAAAAGCTGCGCATCCGCCGCTGATGGAGCGATGCCGCCCGGCAGTCCTTCCGCCTTTCTCTCCAAGAGCCTGCTCAGCCGTGAACCCCTTCATGGCTGCGCCTTTTCCGGAGCAATTGCCACTACCACCCAGATAGGCGGGACAGTGACGGTTGCCCACGGCCCGATAAGCTGTTCGTATATCGCTGGTCAGGCGGTTTTTTCCTCCGGCGAGCGCACCATGACAAAAGAAAAGATATTGCTGGAAAAACAGCTGGCTCCGGCTCTTCTCTCGTCTGACATGGACGAGTCCATGGTTATTTACGGGGGCAGGGAAAAGCTGAAAGCCACCATTGAAAAAGCCATATCAACCAACCCTCAGGCAGTCTTTCTGGTCACCACATGCCCCTCAGGAGTTATCGGTGATGACCCTCTGGCTGCGGTCAGAGAAATAAAGGGCCGCTATCCACACATACCCATCCTGCCGGTCACCTCGGATGGAAACCTTCGCGGCGATTACATGCAGGGAGTCATCAACGGCTGCATGGAGGGGGCTGCCGCCCTGATAGACATGGATGTAAAACCACAGCCCCTCACGGTCAATATTCTGGCGGAAAAGAATATAGCCTATAACGCTGAACGTAATTTTACCACGATCAGTGATCTGCTCAAAAGGCTTGGCATAAAGGTCAATTGCCGCTTTGTCAGAAATACCAGCGTTGAACAGCTTCGTCATTTTAAAAAGGCAGCCTTAAACTTGCCAGCATACACTGACTACCTCGGCAGGATTATAAGGGATTTTATTGATGAACGCCTTGATATGAAAACACTGTCTCTGCCCTTTCCTGTGGGGTTCAGCGAAACAGCCGCCTGGCTTGAGCGCGTTGCCGACTTTTTTGAGCTGCAGGATCAGGCCGCGCAAATAATTAACAAAGAGCAGCATATCTATCAGAAAACCGTACAACAGTACCGGCGGGCACTGCAAGGTAAGCGGCTGATGATCATCACCTATATTCACCAGGTGGACTGGATTGTGGAAAGTGCCATGGATCTTGGCATGAAAGTGGTCAAGATAGGCATTCTCCACTATTCTCAGGACAATCTCTTTGTCACCAGATATACGGACAGCTTTCCCGTAGAACTGGACTATGACCCGGCAAACCGGGATGATGACCTGTACGCGCTGCAACCGGATCTGCTTCTGGCCAACTACACCCCGGGAGACCTGCCTTTTCCTGTTCATGCTGACATTATGCCGCTCTGTCCGGATGTGGGATTTTACGGCGGCCTGTCCTTTGCCCATCGCTGGGCAACCCTTTTGAAGGCACCTGTTATGGAAGGTTGGAGACATGATGCTCCGTGACCCGTTACACGTCAGAAACGGAGAATAACACTTAACGTACAGCCCCCCTGATTGGTTATGATGCTTCCTGAAAAAGCTTTTGATCTAGTTCCAGACAGCCTTACGGGGGCTGTCGCCGCCATTGAAGGTATTCGTGATGCCGCAGTGCTGCTTAACGGGCCGACCGGCTGTAAATTTTACCATGGTGCCTTGAGTGAAAATCAACTGCCTCGCCTGGAATCTATAGACCCCATTTACTATTCCGAGGAATTTTATTTTGGCCAGCCCAGGGTGCCAGCTACCTATCTCGATGATTATGACTACGTCTTTGGCGCAACAGAGAAACTGGAGAAAATTCTGCCGGTGGTGGCAGCAAAAGGGCATCGCCTGATTGCAATTATCAATACGCCAGGAGCAGCACTGATAGGGGATGATCTGCTCAGGTTTATCAGCCAGGCAAACCTGCCGGTACCCTGTATCGCCATTGAGAATACCGGCTTTTCCGACACTCCGGCCAGCGGGTTTCAGCAGGCCATTCGGGAAGCCCTCAAGATCGTGCCTTGCCAGCCAGAGCACACACAACAAAAAAGCGTTAATCTTGCAGGCATTTCACTCTTTCATCACCACTGGCAGGGAAATGTGAGAGAGCTTACCTTCCTGCTCAATCAGTGTGGGATAGTGGTAAACACCGTGCTCTGCGCCGGATGCAGTTTTTCTGAACTAGGTTCTCTTGGCAGGGCTGAGGCAACCATTTCCCTGTATGGGGAATATGCGGACGATTTGCTCCCCCTTGTGCGGGAAAACTTCCAGCAGACCATCATCGAACCGTCACCAGGCATACCCATAGGCTTTGACGCCACCGCCCGGTGGATCAGCGAAATATGTGATTGTCTGGAAATGAGTCCAGCTCCTGCTCTTGCTACGATCAAGAAAAAACGGATGCTGGCATACAGGGCCCTGAGCCGGTTTAATTCCCTTACAGGGCTTCCCAAGGGAGCCAGTTTTGGTGTTCAGGGTGAAGCTTCCTTTGTCCTGGCACTCACCCGCTGGTTGTATTCATACCTTGGAATGGTACCGATGTCCATTGAGATTACCGATACCACCCCTGATATCACCAATACAATGCATGCCTTCCTGCAGGAAATCAATTGCCCTGAGGTCATGGATAAGGAAATATCCCTTGCCCTTCCTGAAGTTGTCTTTGGCAGCGGGGCATTGATAAGCAGGCTTCGCCTTGTACAACAGCCTTTTGTCGGCATTGAAACCGCCCTGCCAGTGAGCGGTTACCTGCACATTGAGCCTAAAAGCTTTTGGGGGCCGGGAGGCGCATTGCACCTGCTTGAAATGATATTAAATGGACTGGCCGGATATCATTAAGGGCATCCTGAGACCTGATTGTTCAAGATGCCCTCAGGGAAAATTCGGGGCAGGAGCTGAAAATGAAGAACTCATTGTCTTTTCATCCCTGCTTCAGGCCATTTTTATCCTCCCTGAATCAAGGCAAAAATTTCAAAGACTTCTTCTTTTCCAGTTTCTTACTTTTCAAAAATCTGGATCAGCTGCTGTACAGCGGAAACAGCAGGAAGCATGCCGTCTCCCACTCGTTGCTCGATATCGGGTAACGCCTCGATAATTCCCGTATGCCTGGTGAACAGGTTACGCAGATGCTCGCCCACCATATCGTGTACCCAGTTGATGTTCTGCTGCCTGCGGTGGTTTTCAAATACGCCGGAGGCGGTGGTTACTTCCTTGAATTTGAGAATTACCTTCCAGATCTCCTCTATCCCCTTGTCTTTGGCTGCTGAACAGGTAAAGGCGTGAGATGTCCAGCCTTCAGTTGACGGCTGGAGATAATGCATAGCCCGCTCATATTCATTGCGGGCCAGCTTTGCCGGCAATTCATTGTCACCATCGGCCTTGTTAATGACCAGGGCATCGGCAAGTTCCATGATCCCTTTCTTGATACCCTGCAGCTCGTCACCAGCACCGGCCAGCATGAGCAGCAGAAAAAAATCCGACATGGAGCGAACCGTGGTTTCACTCTGACCAACCCCGACGGTTTCTATGAGGATGACATCAAAGCCTGCCGCCTCACAGATAAGCATGGTCTCTCTGGTCTTTCTGGCTACTCCACCCAGGGTGCCCCCTGATGGGGATGGCCGGATAAAACAGCGCTCATCCCGACCGATACGCTCCATCCTGGTCTTGTCACCAAGGATACTGCCGCCGGATTTAGAACTGCTCGGGTCAACTGCAAGCACCGCCACCTTGTAGCCATTATTGACCAGAAAATAGCCCAGGGACTCGATAAAGGTACTCTTGCCCACTCCCGGCACCCCGGTGATTCCCACCCGCATGGATTTTCCGGTATGAGGCAGTAATGTTTTCAGCACCTCCTGAGCTTCATCTGTATGAGCGGGCAGATTACTTTCAGCCAGGGTTATGGCACGGCCAAGAAGTCCGCGATCATTATTCAGGACACCTTCAGCCAGCTGGGCAGTTGTTAGTTTTGGCCGGTTGTACTTACTTACTTTTTTCTTTTTACCTGCTGTTTTATAGGAACTGATCCCGTCATGGCCTGCCGCCACACCGTCCATGACACTGCAGGCAAAACCTTCAGCACCTCCTTCAGGAACCCAGGAGGGGCGTTTTCCTTCATTTGCCATATGTTCTCCCTCGGTTAAAATTTTCGGCTCCTTCTTTGTGTCATGAAAACAATGCAAAGAAGGAGCCGGGAGGGGCTCACTCGTCAGGATGCAATCTGGAGTGAAGTTCCTCTAACACCTTCTGCGCAGCTACCGGGATAACGGTACCCGGGCCGAAAATGGCAGCAGCTCCGCTTTCATACAGGAATTCATAGTCAGGGGCCGGAATAACACCGCCGATAACGGCCATGATATCCGGGCGGCCCAGTTTTTCCAGTTCTTCGACAAGAGCGGGTAAGAGGGTCTTATGTCCAGCGGCAAGAGAGCTGAACCCGATGATGTGGCAGTCATTTTCCACAGCCTGACGCGCGGCTTCTTCCGGTGTCTGGAAAAGCGGTCCTACGTCCACGTCAAAGCCAAGATCAGCAAAGGCGGTGGAGATTACTTTTGCTCCACGATCATGCCCGTCCTGACCAAGCTTGGCCACCATGATACGGGGACGACGACCTTCGCGCTCCTCAAACTCTTTGGTCATCTTGATGACCTTGTCCATCTCTTCCTGCTCGCTGAACTCTGCCTTATAAATGCCGGAAATTGATCGAATCACAGCTACATGTCTCCCCCAGGGTTTTTCCAGTGCATCAGAAATTTCTCCAAGTGATGCCCGTGCACGGGCTGCCTCAATGGACAATGCCAGCAGATTCCCTTCGCCGGTTTCAGCGCACTTGGTCAACGCGGCAAGCTGTTGCTGACACTTGGTCTCATCACGCATCTCCCTGAGCTTGGCCAGTCGCTTGAGCTGCGCTTCCCGCACAACGGTGTTATCAACTTCCAGGGTATCAAGAGCGTCTTCTTCTTCAAGGCAATAGCTGTTGACGCCGATAATCTTTTCACTGCCGGAGTCAATACCTGCCTGACGACGGGCCGCAGCCTCCTCAATACGCATCTTGGGGAGACCGGTCTCAATAGCCTTGGCCATGCCGCCAAGCTTCTCAACCTCCATGATATGACTCCAGCCACGCTTCATAATGGCACCGGTGAGAGCCTCCACATAGTAGGAGCCTCCCCATGGATCGGCAGGTCTGCAGATATTGGTTTCATCCTGCAGATAGAGCTGGGTATTACGGGCGATACGGGCCGAGAAGTCGGTCGGCAGCGCGATAGCCTCGTCCAGTGAATTGGTGTGCATGGACTGGGTATGTCCCAATGCCGCTGCCATGGCCTCTATGGTGGTCCGGCACACATTGTTGAAGGGGTCGCCTTCAGTGAGAGACCAGCCAGAGGTCTGGCTGTGCGTACGCAGGGCGAGAGACTTTACACTTTCAGGGTTAAATGTTTTGATGATCTTCGCCCAGAGCACACGGGCAGCACGCATCTTGGCAATCTCCATAAAGTAGTTCATGCCCTGGGCCCAGAAAAAGGACAGGCGCGGCGCAAACTTGTCGATACTCATGCCTGCATTTACCCCGGCCCGGGCATAGTCCCAGCCGTCAGCAAGGGTGTAGGCCATCTCGATGTCCGAAGTCGCACCGGCCTCCTCCATATGGTACCCGGAGATACTGATGGAATTATACTTGGGCATATTCTGCGCAGTATAGGCAAAAATGTCCGAAATAATCCGCATGGATTCCGCAGGGGGATAAATATAGGTATTCCGGACCATGTACTCCTTGAGAATATCGTTTTGAATAGTACCGCCGAGCTGGTCCTGTCTGACTCCCTGCTCTTCAGCAGCAACGATGTAGAAAGAGAGGATCGGCAGAACCGCACCGTTCATGGTCATGGAAACGGTCATCTGGTCCAGCGGAATGCCGTCAAAAAGGATGTTCATATCCAGGATGGAGTCAACCGCAACGCCAGCCTTGCCAACATCACCGACAACCCTGGGATGATCGGAGTCATAGCCGCGGTGAGTAGCCAGGTCAAAGGCGATGGACAGACCTTTCTGACCGGCAGCCAGGTTTTTTCGGTAGAATGCGTTACTTTCCTCTGCGGTGGAAAAGCCCGCATATTGCCTGACTGTCCACGGACGCATGACGAACATGGTGGCATAAGGGCCACGTAAATAAGGAGGGATACCGGCGTGATAGCCGAGGTGGTCCAGCCCGTCATAATCCTTGCGGCTATATACAGGATTAACATCAATCTGTTCAACCGTTTTCCAGACAAAGTCCTCAGCGGTCATGCCGGTTTCTTTTTGAATACCATCAGCCCATTTCTTGTAGCTCATCTGGGGCTTGCCGGTATTAAAAACCATTTTTGTGAAATCAGGACTTATCGTACTCATGCTGTCACCCCCATATGTTTTTGCAGATTACCGAGCAGGCTCAGTGCGTTGGCACGTATGTGCAAAAATTCATCAACGCCCGCTTCTTTAAAGGATTCAATCATATCCTTGGGATATCCTGCGAGTATGATCATGACCCCAGGATCAGCAGCCTTGATTTTCTTTGCAATAACCGGGACAACCTCGGGGTACATGTCATCCGTGCCAGTGATGACGACTGCTTTGGCTTTCGATTCAAGCGCAGCATCAGCAGCCTCTTCCGGGGTGCTGAATCCGTTATTGCCAATGGTTTCGAAGGCGGCCACATTGAAAAAACCGGTGGAAAAGTCCGCACGGGCCTTGTGTTTTGGGATGGGGCCATTATTAGCCAGAAAAAGCTTGGGTGTCTCGCCAGTTTTTTCGATATAAGCCTCAGTGTCGCGACGAAGTTTTTCAAAGGGTTCGGCACCACGGTGAATGGCAAGCGGCTTGATACTTTCGCCTCCATCAACACCTTGGCGAAGGGCGGCAGAAAGCTCGCCCAGACTTGCTCCCTGTTCTGCAGCCTCAACAGCTGCGTCAACACCAGATGCAGTCATGTTTGCCTTCTCATTACTTACCGACTCCAACAAGGAGGCAAGGTTTGCCCCTTTCTCCACAGCAGAGACCTGGGCAGCGCGGTCTTCCCGAAATGCGGCGAAATCAAAATCATAGGTTTCGACTTTTTTCTCTTCCAGATAGGGGTACATATTGGTGCCGACAAAGATATCTTTTCTCACCGCAATATTTTTTAAACGGGCTGCGGCTATCTCCGCAGTCTGGTCCTGAGGAAGCCCTTTGGCAAGGGCAGAGAACAGACCGCCTTTGCCTTCAACCTCCTGGAACAGTGTCCAGATTTTTTCTGCCAGCTGGCTGGTGATGGTCTCTACATACCAGGAACCGCCGGCAGGATCGACCACCCGATCAAAATGGCCTTCTTCTTTCAGGACGATATGGACATTTCGGGCTATCCTGCGGGAAAATTCGTTGGGTTGACGGAAGACCTCATCAAAGGGGCCCACATGCAGGGAGTCCACTCCACCGGCAATACCGGAGAAGGCTTCGGTGGAAACGCGAAGCATATTCACCCATGGATCTACATGCGTTTTGTTCCAGGTTGATGTACGGGCATGAATACTCATTTTCTGCCCTTCTTCACCTGCGCCAAAGGCTTCGGCAACCTGACACCAAATCATGCGGGCTGCCCGGAACTTAGCGATCTCCATGAAAAAATCCGCACCAATGGCGAAGGAAAAAATGATGCTGTTGGCAGCAGTGTCGATATCAACTCCCCGTTTCTGCATGGCCCGAATGTACTCAACAGCTGTGGCCACAGCATAAGCTGCCTCCTGTACCGCATTGCCGCCAGAGTACTGATAGGGTTCTGCATGAACACAGATGGTCTTCAGCGCCGGTGCGTTCTTTTTTGTCCAGAGAACCAGCTGCGCCATTTCATCATAGGCCTTTTCAAGGGAAATCGGCAGAGAACCTTCGACGGCAAGATATCCCAAAGGGTCAACTCCGAGGCATCCGCTCGCGTCTTTTATGGACTTACCTTGTTTTTTCAGGTACGCCGCCAGCAATGCCGCCATGCCTGCTCCTGAAAACCCACTATGAACAAGAAGAGGTAGTTCCGTCAAATCAATGTTTGCCAGAGCGACTTCCAGGTCATGTACCGATGCGACTGAAAGCCCGCCGACACCGACGAGATCCGTCCCGGCCTGATCAGGGTTGAGGCCCTGTCTGCTGGCTTTGTCCAGGGGAATATTCAGTAAATCTTGTCCCTTGTTCAGATCATTGACAGCTGCCTCGTTGAATTCTTCTGGATCAGGATTGGTGATTTCCTGGGCAACTTTCCAGGAATCTGTGAGGTTCCCTTCCGCAGTTGTGCCGCGAACATACGGCGCCTGGCCTGGCAAGGCATCAATGAAATCCAGCTTTTCCAGATCTGTCTGAAAATACATGGGTTGGATGTCAATCCCTTCGTAGGATTTCTTTATCAATACCTTGTCGAAAGGCTTGCCCTTTAGCAGCTTGTGGGCGGCTTCAAGCCATTCCGCATGGGTATGAGCCGGAAAATCCTTCAGGATGTCTAATGCATCACTCATTGTCTTCTCCTTCTTGATGATTTCAACATGGCTCAACTTAAAAGCTCAGCCACAAACAATAAGCAACAGGGTACTTACCCATTGAATAAGCAACGTATTACATTCAAAAACGAAGCATATTCAGAAAAATATCTCAGCCACACGGTAGCCAGGACCGGGAGATTGGCCCCTGTTTACTTCATCACCCCCGACACATCGTTTCAGCCTGGCTGAAAAATGATGTGCCATCATACGTTCAAGCCAGTTTCCTCGCCGCTTGCGCAGATTACAGGTATTGGCAGGTCTTCTGGCTTCCGGATCACCCTACTTGCTGTGCCTTCCCAACCAACAAGGTCAATCAGTGGCGTTTACAGTGTTCGTTCCCGGTTACAGCGGCGGGCCCACAACGGATTTGCACCGTTTTCCCTCTTAAGCCCACAAAAAAGCAGGCACCAATACGTTTATGTTACCCTAGTTCTTAGAGTAAAATAGCTGAAGTGTCAAGAATCTTTAAGCAGGCACTGCCCCGGAGTACTCATCAGTCAAGACGGCGCCTGATTCGCTGGTTTTTGGTAACTCGTTATACTTGCGTATATGTGCTGCCAGAATACAGCCGAAGATGATGCCTTCTGAACAGTTACTCGTTTTTAACGAAAGGGCATCTTGCGGGGTACCTGTTCAAGAAAAAAGGTAACTGGTCACGGGTACTTCATCTTTGCATGATCATTCTTTCCCGAATCTGGATAACCTGAAAGCAGTTACAGGCGTAAAGCAAGTGAAACCAGGGTGATACTTGCCCTGTGAGTAGTTACGGAAACTGTATAAAAAGACATCCTCCCGCAATCAACCTGTGTCGTACAGCACTATAAAGAAACTGCATAGTGTTATGTCAACGCTGAAATGTCAGTATATTGCGCCGGGATTTTTCTTGTTCTTATGCAGCCTTGTCCTGGGTTGCATAGTAGTACTAGGTGACCCAGGGCAAGGCTGCATAAGGGCTGAAAAAGACAAGCAGGATACGACAGAGCAGCGTTGACAGGACACTGGAAGGTACACATAAATAAAAACTTGCATTACGACATGTTTCCGAGGTATAAAAAAGACCTTTTCCCTATAGCCTGTCATCAATAAACGGGTTCCCTCACCCCGGACAAACAAAAAGGAACAATATGCTGCAACTGTCTTCTGCGCAACAACAGCGGACCATCTTTGCCCTCTCTTTTTTTCATATTGCCATCATCGCTGCCAGTAACTATCTGGTGCAGATTCCCGTGCAGATCTTTGGGCTGCAGACCACCTGGGGCACCTTCAGCTTTCCCTTTGTCTACCTGGCCACAGACCTGACTGTACGAATTTTTGGTGCAGCAGAGGCGCGCAGGATTATCTTTCATGCTATGTTGCCGGCCCTGATTATATCCTATGCTGTCTCCGTCCTCTTTTTTGCAGGCACTTTCCAGGGCTTGACCGGTCTTGCGACCTTTAGCACCCTTGTCTTCCGCATAGCCTTTGCCAGCTTTGCCGCCTACGCGCTGGGCCAGCTCGCCGACGTCAAGGTTTTTTCCCGGCTGAGAAGAAACAGGGCATGGTGGCTGGCTCCGGGAGCCTCAACAACTCTTGGCAATCTGCTTGATACAATCATTTTTTATGTTCTTGCCTTCTGGAAATGTTCCGATCACTTTCTCGCCTCCCACTGGTTGGAGATAGGCTCGGTTGACTACTGCTTTAAACTTCTGGTAAGTACTTCCCTTTTTCTTCCTTTGTATGGAATTCTTCTCAAATTCCTTACAAATAAACTTCTGGCGCATAATCCTGGCACCATTCCAGCATAAAGGGGGGTGGTCCCGATTTCTCATCAGCTCAGGCGGTGCCAGGTCCGGTAATTTTTGACAGCTCATTCTACCTGGGTATATGTGTTGCCAGAATACTGGCGAAGATGGTATTGCCTGAGCTGACCTCTGGTGAACATTTTGTCGAAATTTGAGTCTGCTCAGTGACATCACATCCATTTGTTTTCCTGTATTTCTTCTCAAATTAGACAAAATATTCATGAGAAATACGGGCTGGCAGACAACAGGAGAACATGGTATCTACTTGTTACCTTACATACAGCTTGTATACTTCTTTAAAATAACGAGGGTAACCTGAAAGTATTTGCACTATAAAATAATGCAAAGTCAAAAGGTTAAATGACATGCGAGTAGTTATTGACGAGGAATAATTAAATGAACAATGCTCAAATTCTGGCCAAAAGCCTGATTGATCTGGAAGTTGACCAGGTATTCGGCTTTTCCGGTGCCACAATTCTGCCGGTCTTTCACGCCATTGACGAAACCGCCATCAACATTACCGTCTGTGCCAATGAGCAGGCATGTGCTTTTGCCGCTGAAGGCTACTCCCGCGCCGGCGACAAAACAGGGATCGCTGTCGTTACCTCGGGGCCGGCCATTACCAACACGCTGACCGCTGTGGCTAATGCCTATGCAGACTCCATCCCCATGCTGGTCTTTGCCGGTCAAGTTGCCCAAACTAAAATGGACACCGATGAATTCCAGCACATAAATGTTACAGGCGTGTTTGCCAATGCCGCCAAAAAGGTCGTGCTGATTAGCGAACTGCAGGAAGTGGAAGAAGTCGTCAAAGACGCCTATTACTTTGCCCGGTCAGGCAAGCCAGGTCCGGTGGTCATAGACATACCCTTTGATCTTCAGCAGGCAGAGGGAAACTATAAGCACATTTCTCCGCAGAGATTTCACCGCAAATATGATGAGGAACGTCATCTCGGTGACAATCAGTGCAGGCAATTCTTTGATCTTCTCCAGGGGGCAGAAAAACCGCTCCTGTACGTTGGAGGCGGTCTCAATAAGGCGGTGGCAAGTGAAAAAATCAGGGCTTTTAACCGCCGTTTTGAGGTTCCCTCAATCAACAGCCTCATGGGAAAAGGTATCCTGGATGAAACCGCGTACTGGACGCTGGGTATGCTGGGTATGTTCGGAGTCCCGGCTGCCAATATGGCTATCCAGGAAACCGATCTTTTTGTCGCGTTCGGCGTACGGTGGGACGACCGGGTCAGCGAAAAGGTGGGGGAAGATGCGCTGGCTGCTGATATCGCCTATTTTGATATCAACCCGGAAAAGGTGCAGGAGGTCCGTTTTACCCGTGAGCCGAAATTTTCTTTTATCGGTAAGGCGGAAACCGCTCTGGATGACCTGCTCAACTACGCTGAAAGAGAAAATATCCGCCTTGATATTTCTCCCTGGCAGGAGAAGGTAAAGCAGATCAAGGCAGAATACCCGCTCAATTTCAACCGTTTTAGCGGCCCCATTCAACAGGCCGAGGTTATTGAACAGCTCTCAAGGCTGATAGATGAAAATACCAAGATCACCACTGGAGTGGGTAATCACCAGATGCTGGCGGCACAGTATCTTACCATGCTCAAGCCCAAGTCCTTTTTAACGGCCGGTGGCTTTGGTCCCATGGGATTTTCCTTACCTGCAGCCGTCGGCGCCTGCTATGCTGCCCCGGACAGTACCATCCTGGCCATTGATGGGGACGGCAGCCTGCTGATGAATCTGGGCGAACTCTTCACCATTGGTCGTTATCAACTGCCAATTAAGGTACTGCTCCTGAATAATAAGGGAGATGGCATGGTGCGAAATATCCAGGAGTTTCTCTATAACGGTGACCACGTGGCCACCATGAAGGATACTCCGGTCAACTTTGCCAATGTGGCCAGTGAGCTTACTTTCCCGTTTACCTGCCGCATAGAAAAGCGAAGCGATCTGAAAACGGCACTTATGGAGTTTCTTGCAGCATCTGGCCCGGCCTTTCTGGAAATTGTCTGTGATGTTGACGAGATGCTGTACCCGCGAATCCCGGCGGGAAAAGGGTACAAGGACATGATACTGGGGCCGCATATGGAGAAAAAACAAAAAGCAGCGTAGCCCGGATTTTTCATCAGACAAGTACGACTGTTCCGGCAATGATTCACATGGCAGACAATCGCACTTGTCCTCATCAGGGAATCTCAAACCCCGAAATCACTTTCGCGTAGCCTTTTGGCTGCGCACGGAGCGAGGTTATTATGGAAGAACAATCGTATATTCTCACCATGCTGGTTGCCAACAAACCTTCAGTCACCGCCCGGATAGTCGGTCTTTTCTCCGGCAGAGGGTACAATATTCAAAGTATCTGTGGCGCCCCGACTCATAATCCGGAGGTCTCCCGCATCACTCTCAAAACCAATGCCACCCCGAACCAGCTTGATGAAATCATGAACCAGCTCAACCGCCTCATTGATGTGATCAAGTTACGGGACATGACCAATGACGAGGCTGTAAAACGAGAAATGGCGCTCATCAGCGTCATGGTTACCCCTGAAAACAGGACAGAACTGATTCAAATCGTGGAGATATTCAATGCCAGGGTGGTCAATGCCGGAACCGATTCCTACATCATTGAGGTGACCGGTACGGAGCAAAAGATTAACGCCATGATTGAGAACCTTCGTCCAGTAGGCATAAAAAAGCTCACTCGATCAGGCATCCTGGCTCTTTATCGGGAGCTGGACGAAAGCCATCGTAATTCATAACGCTGCTTTCCTTATGGGTAATTTCAAGGCACCCCTTTCTTCATGCCTCCAGCTCTTCCCATACAAATTCGGTGACGTTTTTCTCTGTGCTGGAAAAGCCGATACCAATGAGGATGATTTTTTTATCCCTGCCCTGGTATTTCTCGGCATACCCTTTGGCCTTCACTTGAGCAAGTACCTTGTCTCTTGGCCTATCGACTTTAAATTCAATCAGGTAGATACAATGCTCCAACTCTATGCTCATATCAATGCGGCCCTTGTTGGTGCTGTCTTCCACCCTGACCTGCAGATACGCAGAGGACAACCAGACAAAAATGACGCTGGCGTAAAAACCTTCGTACCGGGCGATGTCGTTGTTGGTGTAATTGTGGTAGGGAATAGCTGCAAACAGGGCATGTATGGCGGATTTGAACTGCTCAGTGTCACCATTTTGCAGGCCAAGATACATGGCGGTCTGTACCTGGGATTTACGTTCAGGCAGGGTAAATACATTCAGCAGAGAGTTGGTAAACGCCGCAGAGACTTCCAGATTGGGAAAACCCAGCGTATACTGGATAATACCTCCTATCCTCAAAACTTTTTTGATGGTCAGATAGCCGGATTGAAACAACAGGGTAAGAGGAGAAATATTGTCAATATCAAAGGAGGTGAGCAGCTCATCCCCTGCCTTGATATTGTCGAGCTCGGGCAGAAAAAAACAGTGCTGAGCGAGTAATTTTACCAGGAAGGAAGGCGTGCCGGTTTCAAACCAATAGCTTCTAAATTGCTTGTTGCCGCGCAGGAATAGCAGGATATCAAAGGGATTATAGACATTTTCTCCCAGAAAATGGTAGCCGTTGTACCATCGCTTCACCTCGTCCATGTCCGCGCCTTGCAGATGTTGTGTGAATACAGTCTCCAGATCATGCTGGGTATAGCCACAGACGGTGGCAAATTCCGGGGCAAGAGAGATATCTTCAATATTGTTGATGCCGGAGAAAACAGAGACCTTGGAAAACTTGCTCACGCCTGTCACAAAGACAAAACGGATACAGGCATCATTGCCCTTGATACTGGAATAAAAATCGCGCAGGGTATCTCTTGCCTCCCGCGCCATTTCCGGGGAAGCAAGGTTATCCAGGATGGGTTTGTCATATTCATCAATTAAAATAACAACCGGAGCATTGTTTTTTTTTGATACTTCACGAATAAGCTGGGCAAATCGAATTGTCGGCTCAGGGGAATCAAGAGAAAGTCCTGACCGTTTTTCGTTTTCGATGACCGCGTTCATTATGCTTAAATGTAACGACTTATGATTGCGATAATTCCCCTCAGAAAAATCAAAGCGGATCACCGGATATGTCCTTGACCAATCATGGGTATTTTCTGCCGCAAGCCCAAAAAACAGTTCTTTTTTACTCTCAAATACATTGTGCAGGGTATCTAAAAAAAGACTTTTACCAAACCGCCTTGGCCGGGACAAAAATACATATTGGTAGCGATTGATAAGATCAACGGCAAGATCAGTTTTATCGACATAGACATACTTATCTTCCCGAATTTTTTGAAAGGTCTGAATCCCGATGGGCAGCTTTTTCATGGTTGGTCTCCTCCTGTTGGCCAGCCCGGATTTTTTATGAACATGGCGTCGAACTGTATAACACCGAGAAAATATTCGGAAAAAGTCTCGCTCTTTTTGCCAGGACAGCATACAGGATAGCATAGTTGCGAAGGAACGCAAAGAAACTGGCAGCGCGGCGGTACACCGCACGAACGAACCCCGGATTGCGCCCCGGCACCCGCCCCGGAAGACCAGGTTTGAGCCTTCTTCCCCCCAAACTGATTCATCCGGAGGGACTCCGTCAATGGCAAGCACCAGCCTGACAGCAGTTAGCTTTTACCAAAACCACAGACCGGATAGCGGCACGGCTCACAGTTTTCGCAGTATCCGCCGTGGCCGAGGATGCTGATATCCTGCTGGACAATACGTTCTCCGCTTAATATTCGCGGCACAATCAGGTCGAAGATGCTTGCCCGATGGTACATGACGCATCCTGGCAGGCCGACGATGGGGATGCCGCCCAGGTAAGCCAGCAAAAACATGGCTCCTGGAAAAATTGGTGCGCCATAGCTGATGATCTCTGCGCCCGTTTCCCTGATGGCTGTCGGGGTCTGGTCATCGGGATCAACGCTCATGCCTCCGGTTACAGCAACCATATCTGCGCCCTGTGCAATCACTTCCCGAATCGCTGCCACGGTCATCTCTACCTCATCAGAGACCAGTTTCTGATCGATAACTTCAGAGCCGAGCTCGGCAAATTTTCTTCTCAACACCGGGCCAAAACCATCCTTAATCCTGCCGGAATAGACTTCACTGCCGGTGGTGACAATACCAACCCTGGCGCTCTTTAATTTTTCCATGGTAATGACCGGCCCCTTCTTTTGACAGATCTTCAGGGCACTGTCAACAAGTGCCTGCTCCACCACCAGAGGGATGACGCGGGTTCCGGCAAGGGCTCGTCCTTTTTTGACAAACTGACACTCGTGAATAGTGGCAAAGCTGATCTCTCCCAGCTGATTCAGGGCCAGAAGCGCGTCCTTGTTAATCCGCACCAGACCATCATCAGCAGCAGTAAAGGTGACTTTTCCTTCGCTGGGGCCTTCAAGTATAATGCCGTTACCTCCTGCTGCCGAGGCGATTGCCAGAGCCGCATCATCCTCATGTACATAGCCGTCCGCCGGATCATAGACATAAAGGTGAACCTTACCTATATCAAGCAGCTCCGGCACGTCTTCGTCTCTGACAACATGTCCCCTCCGGTAGGCCGGCCCCTTTTCCTTACCGGGAACGATGCGGGTAATATCATGACAGAGAACGGTTCCAACAGCCTGTTCCACGGGTATCGCTTTCATGGTTTTCCTCTTTATTTATACAGTCACGCAACCACTTCACATGGCCTGTAAATGTTTTATAAAAAAATCAGCAAAATCTAGCAGTTATCTGCTCCATAGCATGGATGACAGCAGCCACATCCTGCTCGTTATTGTATCGACCAAAACTGAAACGCAACGTGCCGGCCGCATCAGTTCCAAGGGTTTCGTGTACCAGGGGAGCGCAATGCAGACCGGTTCGCACGGAGATAGTAAAATCTCCGTCCAGGATGTCACCGACATCCTCAGGCCTCATGCCGCTGACTGCCGCCGAAAAAAGGGCCACATGCGCCTTATCCATGGCACCTCCATACAGTTGAACAGTGCTCATTTCGCTTAAACCGGCATACAGCTTCCTGGCAAGGCCCATTTCCTGTTCATGCAGACTGGTTATATCCTTTCTGGAAAATTCGTCAAGGGCAAGAGAGAGCCCAATAATTCCAAGCAAATTATGGGTACCTGTTTCCAGGCATTCGGGAAAAGTGCCTGGCTGAATCAGACTTTTTGATTCCGTACCGGTTCCGCCAAAGCGGGTGGCCGAAATTTCCAGCTCCGGATGCAAGACCAGACCACCGATGCCAGCAGGGGCATAGAGGGATTTATGGCCGGTAAAAGCGATGGCTGCAGCCTGCATCTTTTCCATATTCACAGACACCTGACCTGCGCTCTGGGAGGCATCAACGAGCAGGGGGACGCCATGTTGCTTACAGATTGCACCAATTGCTTCAACCGGTTGAACCGTACCAAGAACATTTGAGGCATGATTCACCACTACCAGGGAGGTTTTTTTTGCGGACAGCTCCCTCGCAACTGCTTCCGGATCAACAAAGCCTTGCTGATCAAAAGGAATCAGGCAGGTAGTGACATCACGGTTTTTTTGAAGAAAATAAAGAGGTCTGAGCACAGAATTATGCTCCAGCCTGGTGGTTATTACATGATCACCTCCATGAAGCAGGCCAAAAATGGCCAGATTCAGGCTGTCAGTGGCGTTGGCGGTAAAAATAACCCGCTCAGGAAGCCTTGCTCCAAAAAAGGCGGCAACTTTTTGCCGGGCAGAAGAAACCAGACCTTCAGCTTCCCCCGCAAGGTCATAGCCGCCCCGCCCAGGCGAGACACCCAGCTGCAGGTACTGCTTAACCATCTCTGTCATCACTTTCTTTGGTTTGGGCCAGGTGGTGGCAGCATTATCCAGGTAAATGGTTTGCAGGCTTGTTTCCATGTGCGGGTAAAGAGATGACGGGCAAGGGGTTATGGGCCGGAAAGAGAGGGCTTCTCATCCATGTCGGCCTTGATTTTTAATGATAAACGTAAGCTGCTCACAGGGCATGTATCATTTTTTCGCCTGCTTTTCCCTTTGAAAGGAGGTGCTTACAAACATGCTTTCGGGTTGGGCAGGCCAGCAAGCAGTCTCGCCCCAAGGCGGATTCCTCGCGGGAAGAGTTCTTCTATTGCTAATATGGACATGCCGGTGCCGTTTTTCAAGTCTCGATTCATAGGTGCCCTGCCGTGAAAAAAATAAAATTTACGCATAAAACGGATTACTTGCCAGCATGGCTCGCTCAACTCTGCCATACCCATTTCCCGGGACAGCTCTACCGCAGCTTCTTCGCTCCAGTCCTCCGGTGCCCAGAAAAAGCCTTCATGGTCAAAGTAGATGTCGTGGCCGGCAATTCTGCGGAGCTGCCGATCACGCCTGGTGGAGCTGTTTTCTGATAAGCTGTCAGGCATTTTTGGCTGGTGGAAAACACATTTATATGATGTCAGTGAGCAGACTCACATTTCGACAAAATGTTCATGAGAAATTTGGGTTAAGGCGGTGCCATCTTTGACAGTATTCTGGCAACACATGTGCCTTGGTATATGAATTACCAAAAACAGCCGAACCTGGCGTCCTGGCACCGCCTTAACTGATGAGAAACCCGGGTCAGAGCAGGTTTAACATGTCATGGTAAACGGCAACATACCATTGCAAGCCGGTGCTATGTAAGGGCTGCCAGCACTTTATCCGGCGTAGCCGGCAGGTTGGTAACGAGAGCACCACAGGCCTTGCAGACAGCGTTTATGACTGCCGGCGCCGTGGAAAGCATGGACATCTCGCCAACCCCGGTGGCACCAAGGGTCCCACGATTGCGTTCTGACTCCCTGGTGATAATCGACATTTCAAAAGAGGTCTTCATCGTCGGGAATTTGAAAGTTCGCCAGTCCTTGGTTTCTCCAACAATGTATTCTTCGCGCAAGGCATACCCGACGCCCATATCCATGCCGCCCTCAAGCTGCCCTTCAAAATTATTGGGGTTTATTATCGGCCCTGCATCAACCGCAGTGGTCACTTTCAATACCTTCACTTCTCCGGTATCGGTATTGACCTCCACTTCAGCCATCTGGATGGAATGCACCTCAGAGTCTGTGGATGGCCCCTGACCGGTTTCCGGATCAAGGGGTGCGGTGGACATGACTGATTTGTTGCCGATATAGCGGGTAGGGATATCAGCCTCCTGAAAGGCGGCAAAACTGGCGCTGCCAACTTCATCCATGGCTTTTTTCAATTTCAGCAGCGCCTTTTCTGTGGCGCCACCAATCATAAAGGTCACCCGGCTGCCTGAAGCTGGCCCAGATGCGGCTGTGTTGTCGGTACTCCTTGAAAGAACGCGAATTTTGTTAAGAGGAAGATGCAGCACTTTTGCCGCGATCTGGGTGAGCATGGAGTCATTACCTTCACCCGGATCCGCAGCCGCAGCATATACCGTGACCACATCATCTTCACCGAGCTCTACTGCGGCAATGGATTTATCACCGGGAAAACCGATGCCAAAGGCTGCTGCCCCAAGACCTACGCCGCGCTTGATCACGCCATCCTTGTTCTCGGCATTAAAGGTTTCAGCCTCAGCCCGGGCCTTGTCATAGACAGGCTTAATGGCGTCACAAAGCTCTTCAAAAAACCATTCATCCACCACATGGCCAGTGGTTTTGGTCTGTCCCGGCTTGAGCGAGTTACGCTGACGAAAATCAAGCGGATCAAGCCCCAGCTTTTCTGCCAGCATGTCCATGGCGCATTCCAGGGCAAAGTGACACTGGGGTGGGCCCGCACCACGGGCGGCGCTGCCCCAGGGGTTGTTGGTGTAAATCAGCCTGGAGTTTACATTGATATTAGGGATATAATAGGAACTGCTCAGCATGTGCAGGCCACGATTGATAACCACATTGCCGATGGAGTTGTAGGCCCCGTTATCTACAGTGATGTCCATATCCATGCCGGTAAGTTTACCATTGGCGTCTGCAGCCAGTTTGATACGCATATCAAAGGGGTGACGCTTGGAGGTAATCAATATGGATTCTGCCAGGCTTGGCAGGTAACGCACCGGACGATTGAATTTAAGGGCAGCGGCAGCAGCAATGCCTTCGGTAAAAATCTCCAGCTTGATGCCAAACTGTCCGCCGGAGTAGGGCTCTTCATAGCGAATGTTCTCATAGCCAAGAGCCTCCTGTAACACTGCCATGTGCAGATGGATATTGATGCCGCGTCCCATGACCACCAGAAGATCATCCTCACCATCCGGCGTTTTTTCCATGTAGGCAACGCTGTTTTCAGGTTCCAGCGGGGCCTGGTGGTTAAACTGGGTAGTAAAATGCTCTTCAACGACTGCGTGTGCCTCAGCAAAGGCCTTGGCAGCATCACCTTTGATGACAGGCTGCTTAAAGCAGAGATTCTCCGCATGTTCATGGATTCTGACGGCACCGTCAGCCATGGCCTCATCCACGGTACGGAGCTCCTGCAAGGGCGCATATTCCACTTTCACTGCATCCACCGCAGCAAGGGCCTGCTCTCTTGTTTCTGCCACCACAACAGCTACGGCATCACCCAGAGTCCGTACCCGGTCTTTACAGAGAAGGGGACGGTCTGCCACCACATACTTGAGAAGATTGGTCCCCTTGATATCTTTGGCGGTCAAGGTGCCGATTACACCGGGCATGGCTTCTGCCGCGCTACAGTCAATGGAGACGATCTCAGCATGGAAATGCGGACTTCGCACCACGGCGATCTCGGCTGCGCCGGGAAAGGTGATATCCGGGGTAAAATTGGCTGTGCCACAGGCCTTGGCCAGGGCGCTTGGCCTGGGGTGAGACACGCCAAAAGGCGCATCGCTGGGGAGAGGTTTCAGGTCTGCCGGTTTTTTCTCACCACGCAGGAAAGCTGCCGCCAGCTGCACCGCCTCAATGATCTTGACATACCCTGTGCAGCGGCAGATATTGCGGCGCAGGGCATGCTTGATCTCCTCAGGCGTCGGATTCAGGTTTTCATCCAGCAGCGCCTTGGTCGCCATGATCATGCCAGGCGTACAAAAACCACACTGAATGGCGCCAGAGAGGACAAAAGCCTCCTGGATGAGGTGTGGATTTTCCGGGGTACCTAATCCTTCCACGGAAATAACCTGGGCGCCATCCAGCTTAACCACCTTGGTCAAACAGGATAAAGTCGCTTTTTTATCAACAATAACCGTGCAGGCACCACACTGCCCTTTGCGGTCGCAGGACTGCTTGGCACCGGTCAAATGAAAGTGATCACGCAAGAGATCAAGCAGAACCATGCTCTCATCAGCCACCACCTGTTTTTCGGCGCCGTTTATGGTAAGGGTAACTTTCTTCAAGGCTTTTCTCCTTAAAATATGACAGGAGCTGGAAATGAATGGCTCGTCGTTTTTGCCTCCCTCTTAAGGTTATTGTCATCGATCCTCAATCAGGCCGCAAATTCGAAAGACGTAGTCATTTCCAGCTCCTTAGATAACTACTCACAGGGCATGTACACCCTGGTTTCACTTTGTTCAAGTCTGTAACTGCTTTCAGGTCACCCGGATCTGGACAGGCGCGATTGGCAGCAATAGCCGCTCTCTGCCGCCAATCGTGATCACCTGAAGATGAGCGAGCCGGGAGCTGTTATTCACTCGCTATAAAACCGCTCGATAAATGGCCTCGGCATCTTCAACCCGTAATATACGCGGGTTGTTGGCCAGCAGCCTGGTTACCTTCATAACTCCCTCTGCAAGCATGGGTACATCCTCATCTTTGACGCCGTATTCACTTAAATGCTGGGGTACATTGATGTCCGCAGCGAGTCGCTTCACAGCAGCAACCCCCAGATCAGCGAGTTCGCGCTTGCTCATACCAGTCTCACCTGCACCAAAAATACCGGCGATATCAGCAAATTTATTCAGGTTACCAATGAGGTTGAACTCCATGACCGGCGGCAGCATGATGGTGTTGGCAATGCCGTGGGGAATATGGAATTCCGCACCAATAGGATAGGCAAAGGCGTGTACTGCTGTTACCCCGGCATTGGCAAAGGCCATCCCGGCCAGCATGGAGCCTTCCAGCATCTTTTCCCTGGCCTCAAGATTTGCACCGTTGGCATAGGCGGTCCGGAGATTTCCTGTAATCAGTTCCATGGCCTTGACCGCAAGCATATCTGTTATTGTGGTCGCATTGATGGAAGTATATGCCTCCAGAGCATGAATGAGCGCGTCCATACCGGTGGCAGCGGTAACCGCCGGCGGCAGACCCAGGGTCAGTTCAGCATCAAGCAGGGCGCAGGTTGGGAAAAGATAGGGACTGACCACACCTTTTTTTAGTTTTTCATGATGGTCGGACAAGATAACAATGGGGGTTACCTCACTGCCTGTTCCGGAGGTAGTTGGGATGAGAATCAGGGGGATACCTGGTTTTTTTATGAGATCAATACCAAAATAATCAGCTACGCTTCCCTCGTTGGTGACCATGGCTGACGCTACCTTGGCAATATCAAGGGAAGAACCTCCGCCAACACCGATGACGCAGTCAAGCTCTTTTTCGTTTATCAGCGCCACCACATCATCAACCAGCTCATAGGGTGGATCTGCTTCCACCTTGTCATAGCGGGTATAGTCCATTCCGCCATCGGCAAGCAGTTTTTCAATGCGATCTATTATATCTGTTGCCATCAGGCCTGGATCGGTAACGATCAGGGGCCTGTTACCCCCAACATATTTCACCTCATCAACAATGGAATTCACCGAGCCTGCACCCATGATAAGGTGACCTGTGGTTTTAAATTGCGTTATTTGGGACATGTTACCTCCTTTCCGTCAAGGGCTGATGGTTTAAAAATATCAGTTCTGATTTCGTAACTATATCGTGTATGAAAGCATTAGCTGTTTTCGTGCCGGAGCATACCAGGACAGTTCAACGGATATATCGTTGTTCCAGGTATGCGGCAAAACCCTGAATTTTTTCAAAAGACATCTCTTCTTTCATGGTCATCGCCTGCAGAGCCTGTATCAGCTTTTTCGGTGGGACGATGGCGATGCCATCGAAATTCTCAATCTCTTCCTGTTTCTGCGCTTCTTCTGTCTGTCGTCCTGCCAGAACAAGAATCGGCTTTGGCATCAATTCCAGGGAGTAACCTTTTTTTATGACAAGGTTGATCAGATGGCACCTGCGCCACAGGTCCCCGGTTGCCTTTTCAAGGGAGTCCTCCCCAGTCATAAGCACTCCGTCGGCAACCTGCAGAGGCTGGCCAGCCAGGCAGCGGCCGATAACGGCAATCCCTTTTGGGCCGAGAACAAGAAAATCGACGTGGAGAAGTTCAAAGTTGAAATTACAGAGAACGCTGTGCTGGTCGTCCAGTTCCTGCAGTGCCTGGTGGATCTCTGCATCCAGCGCACTCAACTCTTCATATTCTTTTTTATGGATAATTTTCTTCCACAACATCGGGTTGGTCCTGTTTAAGGCCAACCCGATGAGAGAGAGAATTACAGCTACAGCACCCACTATCGAAAGGATGTTTCCCCGCAGCACTTCAAGGGGAAAAAGCAGCAGACCAGTCAGGACAAAGGCAATCAGCAGAAGAACTATGGCTGCCGGTTTCCGGTTGTCTGAACTTTGTGCGTAACCGATAATGCGTGCCATGGCTTTATTCCTGCTACCCTTCCTTCAGCATCTCCTCCACTTCCTGGGCTATTTTCTTGGGCGAGTCATTGGGAAATACAGGTTCTTTTTTCTCATAAGCCTTGGCGCGGCTGCTGAAGTAGATCAGCGTTGTCAGGACAATAGCTGATCCAAGGCCCCAGGCCGCTCCACGGGTGGCCAGGATGGCGCCGGCAACACCGGCAATACCCAGGTCATTGAAGCTTCTTGATTTCAGTACCCCTATACGCACACTTACATATCCCTGAATAAGCATGGTGGATGCAAGCCCAACTCCAAGGATAGGTTTAACCGTTGAGACGATTGGTGCTAAAAAGTAACCGGTCCAGGTGCCGAAACGAAAGGAACCTGCACCACCGGAGATGGATTCCATAGCTTTGGGACCATGCTTGAAACGCTCACAAACCACAACCTGCATGGCTGCCCAGAGCGGACCACACATGGAAATATCCGGGCCGAGAATACTCATAATCGCGTTACGGGTTCCAAAAATAACGTGGGAGCGGTTGGAGTTGTAGTCGACATTTTCATCCGGCCGATACTTCTGGGCGTCGTCAAGCAGTGCCTGAGACTGGATAACATCTCCAAAAACGACAATATAGGTACTAAGCACCATGGGCAGGCCGGTGAAGAACATCTTCACCGGGGGAAAGGGGATGGCACCAAAAATGGTAAATTCCTTAAAAAGTGTTGTGAAGTCCGGGTGGGTGATAATACTGCCATCATAGGTAGGCCAGGGGAGTTCGCCTAGCAGAGGGCCGACAATAACGGCCAGGGCCAGGGCTGGCATCATGCCCAGGTTGCCCAGATAGTACATAAATTTATTTTTCCTGCGCATTTTTTTAAAGTGCTCAGCAAAAAGCAGGTAAAAGGCTATACCGATGCAGATGGTGATGGTCCAGGGATTGGAATCAAAACTTTTCAACCCTTCACCTGGCTTAAACACCAGCATGACGGCAGAAAATCCGGCACCCAGCAACACCGCCGACTGTACCGCGTTGGGTATAAGGGAAACAAAACGCTTGGCCACCCCCGTAACACCAAGGAGTAAACAAAACAGGCCAAAGGTTAACTCAAAGGAGATGAGCGCCTGCATACGCTCCACCCCTGGAGCAAAGGTTTCCACATAGGCTATCAGCAGTGGGATGGCAGGGGTCACCCAGCCGGGGATAACCGGGTCCCCGAAGGTAACATGGGCAAGATACAGAGTCCCGTTCAGGATAACAATAGCAAGAGCTACCTCAAACGACATGCCCAGCTTACCAGTCAACACCGGAATAATCGCCAGACATACCGTGCACATTAACAGGCCCTGCAGGTAATCCGCCCATTCAAATCTGTAATGGATAAAGGGCAAACGAAGAGTAAGCAGGCCTAATTTAATGCCGGGTTGCTTTTCTCCATACTCTCTCTTTATACTCATATACTGCCTCCTTCAATATTTTTTGTACTGCATGGTTGGTGTCATAACAGGGCAGCAATGAAGACCGGTATTCTCCAGCTCCCATTACGTTCCCATTACGCTGCCTTTTCCTCAGGTTCAATACTGCATAGTCGATCACTCACCGGTTTTTGTGACCAGGCTAAGCTAAGCAAAAATAGGGCCAGGAGTTTTTTCGCTCAAAGCTGTCAGGCAGGAAGGCACTTGTGAAAACAGACGTAACGCATTGAATAAGCTCAAGAATAAGAAGGAGCCGCCTCTCTCCGGCAAGGCAGGAAAAATCGTCCTTCCCTGGATTTGGCCGAAGCTGCACTCTTTTTTCTTGATGCATAAAAACATCAAGAAGAAGAGGGCAGAATATAATTTTATACAAAACAGGAACCTGGGGGGAAATATCGGGGAGATGACTTGATGCTGTTTGGCATCAAGTTTTGATGCCAAACAGCATCAAGAGGAGGCCCGGCGACCAGTAAGGTTGCGCTCCATGCTATGCTTTCGCCGTCAAGCTGATATTGAGGCGTTTGGCCTTGCGCACTACGGTGGATTGATTGATTCCCAGAGCGTCGGCGATTTTTCGTGTGGTTTTGTGCTCAATAACGGCCTGGAGAAGAAACTGTTTTTCCACTTCCTCCAGGGCTTCTTTCAATGTCTTGCCATCAAGCTGACCTGGACATGCAATGACGGGGCTGGTCCTTACCTTGCCTGGCAGATCAGCAGCTGTTATAACCTCTCCTTGCGCGAGGATCACCAGTCGCTCCACCATATTTTCCAGTTCCCGAACATTGCCTGGCCAGTCATAGTCAATCAAAACATCCACTGCCTCCGGGGCTATCTGTTTGCTGGTGCCGTTTTTATAGTTACATTTGTTTAAAAAGAAATAGATAAAATGGCTGATAGCTTCCTTGCGCTCACGAAGGGGAGGGACAAGTAGCGGCACCACATTAAGACGGAAAAACAAATCCTTGCGAAACCTTTTTTCACGTACCATTTTCTCCAGATTCTGATTAGTGGCGGCAACAATCCGGGTGTCCACCTTAACAGGTTTGTGACTACCGATACGCACCACTTCACGTTGTTGCAGAACCCGCAACAGCTTGACCTGCAGCGACATGGGAAGTTCTCCTATTTCATCAAGGAAAATGGTGCCGCCGTGCGCCCGCTCAAACAATCCGGTCCGTCCATGTCGATCTGCGCCGGTAAAAGCTCCTGAAGCATATCCAAAAAGCTCTGATTCCAGTAAATTTTCCGGGATAGCAGCACAGCTGATCTTAATAAAAGGTTTACCGTTTCTGTATCCATGACTATGCATGATTTCGGAGACGACCTCTTTGCCTACCCCGGATTCACCCTGAATCAGAACGGTCGAATCCACCTGAGACAGCTTGGTTGCAAGCCTGTATATTTCTTTCATCTTCTTGGAAATGATCACATACTGCTTTCGGTCATCAGCCAGGCTGCGCAGCTGTTGCAACTCATTTTTATATTTTGAGTGTAACCGCTCCATCTTCTTCAGTCTCTCCTGAAGCCGATGCAGCTCAGTCACATCGCGAACATTCGTCACCACACGGACAATATGGCCCTGGTCATTAAAGACCGGATTACCGGTTACGACGATGGTTCTGTTATTTTTTTTGACCTGCTGGACAATGGTAACAGCTTCTTTTTTTTCTAGAACCTTAAGCGTAACTGACTCGTTAAACACCCCGCTTTTCACCAGGTCCGCCATGGTTTTGCCGATAACGTCCTCTTCCGTCAAGCCTGTCAGTCGTTTGTAGGCATGGTTGATGCGCAGGGTCATTCCAGTGCCGTCGGTGACATAAATGCCGTCAAAGGAGTAGTCAAAAATGGCATTCAGCTCCCGGGACATCTCCTGCAAATGATTCAGCTCCTGAACGGTCTCCCTGTCTTCAGTGATATCGTGGAGAAAAATCAGTATACCATCAAGTACACCGTGATGTTCCAGGGTAGACCATCTGCCCTGGTATGACTGTCCTCTGACGGTAAGATCAAGAGAGGAAGGAAGCTCGCTCAACGAAAAGCTTTTTTTCAGATCGGAAAAGGGAAAGGATGAGGTCACCGAGCTCCCGATAAGTTGCTCTCGTGTTTTGCCGACAATAGCACTGGCCGTAAGGTTGATCAGAATAATTTTACCCTGGCGGTCAATTCCGATGATCGGAGCAGCGATCTTATCCAGCACAGGATAAAAATCCGCATGGTTGAACGTCATTTGGTTATCTCCAGGAGTGCGGAAAAAGAGGACTCCTTGTACAGTAAGCCGCTGGATACATACTCGATAAATTCCTGGAGGTCAAAGAAAATAGAGCCCTGCATATACCTGTACACTGGTACGTGAATTGCCTAACCATTGAGAAGGCAGCCGTAATGAGACCGGCCTGAAGAAGACAAGCCGTCCCGGCTAGCTATCTCCTGCGAAGAAGCCCAAAACATCCCTCATGAAATCATGACACTGGCGGCGAACTATACCAGGCGGCTTCCAGCCCTTATCAAGGCAGGGAAGCACAGCGCATTTATTGAGCCTCTGGTCAATCCGGGCAAGGTGTATGTTGCCGGTGCGGGTCACGTTGGTTTGGCAGTGGCCGAGCTGGCAGTCTATGTCGATTTCAAGGCCATTGTCCTGGGTGATCGTCGGGAATTTGCAATAAGTGAGCGGTTTCCTGATAGAGAAGAACTTTAGGTGGTGAAGGATTTTTCCAGCTGTCTTGAAAAAACAGGGCCTGATGATTAGTGGTGATTGTCACGCGGGGCCACCAGTTTGACCGTGATGTCCTGGCGCAGGCCTTGCAGACCAAGGCCGGATATATCTAAATGATTGGCAGTAGAAAAAAACGGGATGCCGTGTACGCCTCATTGACAGCTATGGGGTTTAAAGCAGCTGATCTAGACCGTATTAACAGTCCGATCGGCCTTGCCATCGGCTCGGAAACGCCCAGAGAGATAGGCATGAGCATCGTCGCCGAACTGGTGAAGGCCCGATCAGACAGAATGAAATAAGTTCAGTAAGTTAATAACATTGAATACCATCCCAATAGTACCTTACTCTTCATTTCCTGTCATAAAAAACAAGAAATTATTTGAGGAGTAATGCCTCTTGGGTTGCGGGTTTTTTCCGCATTAGACTTTTATTCAGTCAATCTGCAAGTATGCAAGTTATCCCAAAACGTAACTCCTCACAGGGCATCTAACCTCTTTATTTTACATGCTTTACCCCAAAACAGAGATAAAATATCCTGCAGCAAGAGCGCTGCCGATAACTCCGGCTACGTTTGGCCCCATGGCGTGCATGAGCAGGAAGTTGGATTTATCAGCCTTCTGCCCTTCAATATGACTTACCCTGGCCGCCATGGGCACAGCAGAAACCCCGGCAGAACCGATAAGCGGATTAATTTTATTCTCCCGCCAGACAAGGTTCATACATTTTGCCATGAGCACTCCTGAGGAGGTGGCGACGCAAAAGGCAAAAACGCCCAACACGAGAATACCCAGGGTTTTGGCATCAAGAAAGTTGGTCGAAGACATTTTTAAACCAACGGTCAGGCCAAGAAAAATAGTGACAATATTGATGATCTCATTCTGGGCAGCCTTGACCAGTCGCTCGGTCACGCCACATTCACGCAGAATATTGCCGATAAAGAGCATGGAAATAAGCGGCGCCGCATCAGGCACACAGATCAGGCAGAAAATCATCACTGCCAGGGCAAAAATCAGCTTCTCCAGTCGCCCCACCTTGCGCAGCGATTTCATCCTGATGCAGCGTTCTTTTTCAGTGGTCAGAAGGCGCATGATGGGCGGCTGGATCACCGGCACCAGTGCCATGTAGGAGTACGCTGCCACGGCGATGGCCCCCAGCAGATCCGGGGCAAGCTTGTTGGCCACAAAGATAGAGGTAGGCCCGTCTGCTCCGCCAATTATGCCGATAGCAGCAGCCTCATTTAAACCAAACATGCCGCTGGCCACCGCGCCAAGAAAGGTGGCAAAGATGCCAAACTGGGCGGCCGCACCGAGAAGCAGAGTTTTAGGATTGGCAATAAGGGGGCCAAAGTCGGTGAGCGCACCTACACCCAAAAAAATAATCGGCGGAAAAAGCTCGAGCTTAACGCCCTGCTGGATATAGTAAAACAGGCCGCCGGCCTCTTCCAGGTGACCGGCCGCATCATAAACCGGTGCTTTAAGAATAATATGGTCTATGGGCAGGTTGGCCAGCAGTGCACCCAGGGCAATGGGCACCAGTAAAAGTGGTTCAAACTGTTTGACAATGCCCAGATACAGAAGAACCATAACAATGAGCCACATAAGGCACATCTTCCAGGTCAGGAGTGTAAAACCGCCCGCCTGCAGGGTCGCAATGATTTGTTCCATAACAAGGTCTCCTTTCTTCACGCACTCAGGCGATGGTTATCAGAGCCTGGCCTTCTTCAACATTTTGTCCCTGGCTGACGTGTACCTTGGTCACTGTACCCTCGCAGGGAGAAGTTACTTCAGTGTTCATCTTCATGGCTTCCAGCACGAGAACCACATCACCTGCGACCACTTCGCTGCCTTCCGGCTTGGCGACTGAAACCACGGTTCCGGCGATTGGGCTGGGGATGTCGCCGGGGGTACCGGTGCTGACAGCCTTGGGCCTTGCAGGGGCGACCGGCACCTGGGTACTGACAGGGGCAGCCGACGCCTGGGTACGACTGCTCAGGTTACCATTCAGGATTTCGGCTTCTACTTCATAGGTCTTTCCATTCACGGTAATACGTAATTGTTTTTTCATGGGGTCTTCTCTGTCCTCTTCTCAAAAAATATGTGATTATATCTGTTCAAGATGTTCCTAGAATCCTTGCGCTCGCCATAGCCGGTCAAAAGCCGCCCCGGAAAGTATGCGACTGGACATGCTGGCGACGACCTTCCCTGCTCCAGTCAACTCCAGTCTTACGGATGGAAACCATCCTGCCCTGATCACCCAGCATTATAGCCACGGCAGCACTCAGCACGACCAGCTCATCTTCGCTCAACTCATCTTCCTGCAGGGCAGGAGCAGCAGACCTGGCTGATTGCGCTGCCGCATCTTTGTTCCTGTCGTTTTCCATTTTGCTGAACCTGATACCAATACCGCCAACGATCAGCCACAGCACGGCCAGCACGATCAGGACAAAAAGAAAACCGGAGAGATGGACCACTGCTTCAGAAAAGCCTGGATTGTTTACAACATTTTCCACTCAGCACCTCCTAAAGTGGTATGTTACCATGTTTCTTGGGAGGGCGTGCTTCCCGCTTTGACAGCAGACTGCGCAGTCCCAGTGAGATCACCCCCCTGGTAGAGGCAGGAGTGATGACATCGGTTATCAGATCATGACGGGCAGCCTGATAAGGTGAAGCAAATTCTTCACGGTACTGGGCATTGAGCTGGGCAAAGAGCTCGTCAGGATGTTCCGCTTTCTTGAGTTCCTTGCCAAAGATGACCTTTACTGCGCCATCAGCACCCATGACCGCAATTTCGGCGGTGGGCCAGGCGTAAACCAGGTCAGCCCCCATATCAGTACTGCACATGGCAAGATAGGCACCGCCGTATGCCTTGCGCATAATCAGGGTAATCTTTGGTACCGTAGCGGCGCCATAGGCAAAAAGCATCTTGGCACCATGCCGGATAATACCTCCCTGTTCCTGAGCGAGGCCGGGGATGAAACCGGGAACATCCACCAGGGTGACAATAGGAATCTGGTAGATGTTGCAGACCCGGACAAAGCGGGCGCCCTTGTCAGAGGCGTCAATGTCCAGGCAGCCTACCTTGTAGGAGGGCTGATTGGCGACAATGCCAACCACCATACCGTCGATGCGGGCAAAACCGGTAACGATGTTGCGAGCGAAATCCTTCATGATTTCAAAGAAGCTGCCTTCATCCACCAGAAGATCAATCACTTTAAGCACATCAAAGGCTTTTTTGGGGTCTGAGGGGACCAGTTCATTAAAGTCGTCATTCTCGGCCAGGCTGATCTGTTCGGTGAGTTGATGGGGAGGCTCTTCCATATTGTTGAGCGGCAGATAACTGAGCAGGGTTTTAGCGAGCTCAATGGCATGACTGTCATCTTCGGCAACCAGATGGATGTTACCGCTCACTGAGGCATGCGCAGCGGCGCTGGCAAACTGATCCAGCTCAGCCTTTTCGCCGGTGGCACTCTGGATAACCTGAGGGCCGCAGATAAACATATTGGCATTGGTGCGAGTCATGATGAGAAAATCAGTCAGGGCAGGTGAATAGGCTGCCCCGCCAGCACAGGAACCAGCGATTACGGAGATCTGCGGAATCAGCCCGGATGCCTGGACATTACGAAAAAAGATCTGGCCATAACCGGAAAGTGCCTGAACGCCTTCCTGAATACGGGCACCCCCGGAGTCATTAACGCAGACGACCGGAATACCAGCCTTCATGGCGTATTCCATGAGCAGACAGATTTTCTTGGCATGAGTCTGCCCAAGGGAGCCGCCACTCACCGTAAAGTCCTGGGCATAGGCAGCAACCAGACGGCCATTCACATAGCCAATGCCGGTGACCACTCCATCACAGGGAAAATTCTTTTTTTCCAGGCCAAAACCATGAGCCGAACTCTTGGCATGCATCCCAAATTCCTGAAAAGAGTCAGGGTCAAAAAGGATAGCCAGTCGTTCCCGGGCTGTGAGCAGGCCTTTTGCCTTGCGTTTGGCCAGTTTTTCTTTTCCCCCGCCATCAAAGGCCTCCTGCCTTCGTTTGTCGAGTTCTTCAAGCAGTGTTGGATCAATTGCCATAATATCCACCTTATCTTGTTCAATGTGTTTCGGGCTGAAATGTCCAGCCGCTGAACATTTTTTAATACTGTATATACCTCTGCATTTACTGTGCCCAAACTGGCATCTGGCCGATAACAATATCAAAAATCGGGATAGCCAGAAACCAGGTGACAGTAATGGTCAAAATTATACCCAGAAAATTCAAGCCCAGTCCACTCTTAACCATCTGGGGAATGGTGATATAGCCAGAGCCAAAAACTATGGCGTTGGGCGGGGTGGCGACCGGCATGCTGAAAGCGCAGGAAGAGGTGATGGCTGCCGGTATAAGCAGCAAGAGCGGGTTTTCGCCAAGACCGGCGGCAACAGCGGCGAGGATGGGCATGGACATGGCTGCTGTGGCGGTGTTGGAGGTCATTTCGGTAAGGATGATTATGAGTACGGTGACGGCCGCAATCATAACGATTGGTGTAGTGTTGCCGAGCAGACCGACCTGGGAGCCAATCCAGTCAGCCAGCTTGGTCTCCTGAAACCCGGAAGCCATGGAGAGCCCGCCGCCAAAGAGCAGCAATATGCCCCAGGGAATTTTTGAGGCCCAGTGCCAGTCCATGACAAAGATATTTTTTTTGAGATTAATCGGGATAGCAAAAAGAAGCAGTGCGCCGATCATGGCAATGGAACCGTCGGTGAGCATGTCCGGGTGCGGAAATAAAAGCACCAGTTTTTTACGAAATATCCAGCCCATGGAAGTCATGATAAAAATCAGGGCTGTCCAGCGCTCGCCCACGCTTAACCGTCCCATTTCCTTGAGTTCCTTGTCAATGAGGTCGCGGCCTCCTGGTACTTTTACAAGCTTCATGGGGTTGGCAACATTGGTCAGCCAGAGCCAGCAGAGTGGCAACATCACCACAACCAGCGGGACCCCTACCTTCATCCACTCAATAAAAGTAATTTCAAAGCCATAGGTTTTTTGTAGATATCCTGCAAGGACCGTGTTTGGGGGCGAACCGATCAGGGTGGCAATACCACCTATAGTAGCGCCATAAGCGATGCCAAGCATCAGGTTGAGGCCGAAGGCAAATTTTTCCGGGGAAAAGTCAATCTTGCTGTCCAGTCCCTCTTTTTTACCCTCTTCAATAACATGGCTGATGATGGCAAGGCCAATGGGAAGCATCATTACCGCCGTAGCTGTATTGGAAACGAAGGCGGACAAAATCGCCGTGGCCATCATAAAACCAAGGATAAGCCGCTTGGGCCTGAAGCCGACAACCTTGATGATATTCATGGCGATGCGACGGTGCAGGTTCCAGCGCTGCATGGCAAGGGCTATAATAAAACCACCCATGAACAAGTAGATAAGATGACTGGCATAGGGAGCTGATGCCTTTTTAATATGCATGATCCCCATGGGAGGGAAAAGGGCAATGGGAAGGAGCGAAGTCGCTGGAATGGGGATGGACTCACACATCCACCAGCAGGCCATAAGCGCGGCCACAGCCGCCATTTTCTGGGCGTCAGGTGCCATACCCTGCGGAGAAGGCATAAATAAAATTACCAGAAAAAGCAGCGGGCCGAGGAAAAGCCCGATTTTCTGACGCCGGGTATATCCCTTGGGATCCTCCTCATCAATTCCATCCGGGCCGGGATGCACCCGTTCCCGGTGCTCTGCCGGGGCATCTGTCATCTCGTCGGCCAGGTTGACATCCTGCTCGCGACGATCCTCGTGCAGGATAATGTGCCCGTCTTTCCGGGCCCTGTGCAGATTTTTTTTGAGAAAGGCCTTGGGACGGAAAATGACAAGTTCCTTGGTCTCCTCATGCCATTCCCAAAGTCTGTTCCAGGCTGTGGTAATCATGTTTCAGCTGCTCCTTGTCAGGTGGTTCATTCATTAGAGGTATTGCGTGAAAAGTCTGATACTATTCTTCAACTGCACCCTGTGGAAAAGCAATCAGTATGCCACGTGTAACCAATCAAGGAATCTGCACGTCTTTTTTTTCCTGCTTCTGACATGCAAATAATTATAATGAAATGATATTTTGTCATGGTCGACTCCTGACAGGCACGTAAATGATGCGAGGCCCTGTGTCCAGGTCTGCGGGATTGTGATCGTGATCAATTACGGCAAGGTGAACCAGGTCTGCAGCAGGGCTAGTGTCCTGTCAACGCTGCTCTGTCGTATCCTGCTTGTCTTTTTCAGCCCTTATGCAGCCTTGCCCTGTGTCACATAGCACTACTATGCAACGCAGGGTAAGGTATGAAAAAAACAGGATGGAACAGCATTAAACAGGCGGCAAAAATTGCCGGTCCGGCAAAAATTGCCGCCTCTTTGAGAAAGTGAAGCCAAAACCAGACGGTCTTTGACGACAATCAAGTTTATTTCTTGAGCGAAAAATACTGGCTTCTATTTTGCAAAAAAAAATTATATGAAAATAGAAAGTTTTTTCTCTGTCTTATTGTAACAACTCTCAGGTACCTGATCACGGGCAGCACTTTATCTTTGTCCGATCACCATTTTTCGCATACTCTTGTACACGAACGTCTCACTTCGCTTGCTTCCCTGCGGAAAATGGTGCTTGTCCAGTTCTGTTGCACTCGTGACCAGTTACACCTCAGAAGCAGAGAAGAACACTTAAAGTACAGACCCCGTGATTGGTTACACTCTCAGGGCATGTACTGAGAAGCTGGACATGCATTCCAGCTCCTTATCAACAAGGTGCTATACATATGACCAAACTGCTTTTCCTGTTTCTCACGCTCTTTTCCCTGGCAAGCCCTGTGGCGGTAGGGAACTGCCAGAATACGCAACAGCTGCTCACCATTGCCAGCGGAGGTTTCAATGGGGTCTATTTCCCTGTTGGCGGCTCCCTTGCCTCGCTGCTCTCCCGTCACCTGCAACTCAATGCTTCGGTACAGACCACCGCAGGTTGCGTAGAAAACCTCAGGCTCCTGCAGCAAGGCAAGGCGGAAATCGCTCTTATCCGGGCTGATACGGCGAGTCAGGCCTATGATGGCATCGGTGCTTTCCAGAGGACAAGGCCCATGCGTTTTCTACGCGGCATCGCTCCGCTGTACTCCGATTATGTCCAGGTGATCACCACCCCGGAGAGCGGAATCCTGCGCATGGGCGACCTGGCCGGGAAAAGGGTAGGTGTTGGCAAGCTAGACTCCGGAGTGGAGGTAAATGCTCGGCTGATCCTTGAATCCCATGGGATGAATTATACCGATCTGCGCCAGGAATACCTGGATTACAAAGAGGCTGCAGAGCGTTTGCAGGAAGGAAGCCTTGATGCAGCCTTTGTGACCAGCGGTCTGCCTAATCCAGTGGTGCTTGCCTTGAGCAGGGCGCATCCTGTTGTGGTGCTGCCGGTGGAAGAAAAAGCCGTGATATACCTGAAAAACAAGTACCCCTTTATTACCCATGGTCTCATCCCGGCTGCAACCTATAACCAGAAAAGGGATACCCCTACAGTGCTGCTTTCAACCCTGCTGGTTGCTCCTGATTCCCTCTCCACCGATCAGGTGTATCGTATCACCAGGACAATCTTTGATCATCTGCCAGCGTTGAAAAACACCTTAGACGCAACCGGCGCCATCTCTCTTGATAATGTCACCCGGGGCATGCCCATACCTTTCCACCGCGGCGCGGAAAAATACTTCAGGGAGCAGGGGGTGCTGCAGTGAAATCCGTGAAAGACAGTGAAGCCAGGGGAGTACATGCCCTTTGAATAGTTCCTGTCGTCGCATCTCCCGCACCAGAATGTTTTGTATCAAATGAGAGAAAACCCATCCTTAGCCATGCGTCGATTTCGCTCTACAGCAGGCAGATTGCTGACGGTACTGCTCTTTCCAGTTGCCCTGCTTGTTGCAGTCACTCCAGCCGCTGCTGAGCAAAAAGTTATCCGCATTGGCTACGAGCCCAGTCTGCCCCCCCTCAATTACCTGGAAAACGAGAAGGTAGCTGGCTTTACCATTGATCTGCTGAAAAAAATATTTGAAGATGATGCAGCTGAGCTGCAGTTTGTGCCGCTGGATAAAAGCCAGGCGCTGACAGCACTTGCCAGGGGAAACATTGACCTGATCGCCAGCATCCCTTTTTCGAGAAAACAGGCTGCAGGCCTTGCCTTTTCTGACCCTTTTTATCTCTCTTCTGTGGGCATCCTCACCCCCAGGGCCCAAAGCAATCCTCCGGTCTCCATCGCTCATTTTTCCGGTCGGCTGGTCTCTTTGCAAAGGGATACGGTTGAATACGATTTTTTGCGAAGAGTAAAGAATATCCGTTACCAGGTAAGCGGCAGCCAGCTGGCTGCCCTGGAATTTTTTCTGGCAGGAAGGGCTGAGATATTTGTCGGCAATGTGGAGACTGCCAGATATTATCTGCAGCAGCTCCACCTTGAGTCGGAATACACCTTTGTCAATGCCTATTTCATGTCGATCGAGTTCTGTTTCGGCGTTGCCCACAATAATCAGGCCCTGCGCAATCAACTTAACAGCGGCATCAATCGTCTTAAAAATACCGGTATCTACAGCGACCTCTATACCAGCTGGTTTGGCAAAGAGGAGAGCCGAATCAGCTATCTTTTCGGGCTGATGTGGAAAATTGCCCTTGCCTTAGCGCTGCTTTTTTCTCTGGTGCTCTATCTTAGTATCCGCTGGAACAGGGAGCTGAAGAGCCAGGTAGCGTCAAAGACGCAGGACCTGAAAGAGCTGAACGATTCCCTGGTCAAGCAAATCGATATTGCCAAAAACAATAATGAATTCCTCAATCAGATTATTGAAAGCAGCCTGCGCAGTATCCTGATCCTCAATAAGGACGGCACCATTGCCAGGCACAATAACAGTATTATCACTCTGCTAGGCTGCAGCAAGCAGATCAAGGGGCAGCACTATAAGAATATCGAGTTTATCAACGACCTCATTGCTGATAATTTTGAGCCGATTATTACTGGATCCACCCGCCATTTCAGTGATGAAGCACAATTTATGAAACCCGGCAGTCTGATTCTGCGTCATTTTCGCTACTCGATCTCCCCCTTGTACCAGTATAACCGGGAAATCATCGGGCTCATTGTAACTTTGGAGGATATTACCGGAGAGGTGGAGATCCGCCAGAAAATCTTTGACCAGGAAAAACACCGCGCCCTCAGCTTGATGGTTGCCGGCATCGCCCATGAGGTGCGTAATCCACTCAGCGCTATCAAGACCTTTGTCGAGCTTATCCCCAGCAAGCTGGACAATAAAAAATTCCGCAGTGAACTTACCACTATTGTGCCTCGGGAGATCACCCGCGTAAGCGGGCTTATTGAAAGTCTTGTTGGTTACGCCCGCCAGCGTAAAGCCAGAAAAGAGCTGGTCTCCACCGGAAAAATCATCGACGAGACTATCACCTTGCTGATCCATGACATCAACAGCAAGGGTATCAGCCTGGTTCGAGATCGCGTTGAAGATCATGTTATAACCGTAGATCATGACCAGGTTGAGCAGGCGGTTATCAATCTGCTGATCAATGCTATTGACACCCTGGGTGATCTGGATCCAGGAGCGAGTAAAAAACTGGAAATCCGTTCCCTTGCCACGGCCCGTCATGTTATGATACAGATATGTGATAACGGCCAGGGAATGAGCCAGGAAGAAATCAGCTGCGCCCTTGAACCCTTTTTCACCACCAAGGCCAAAGGAACCGGGTTAGGACTGCCGCTGGCACAGCAACTGGCCCGGGAGAGCGGCGGAGAGCTGAATATTGAAAGCGAGAAGGGCCGTGGCACCACCGTAACCCTCACCTTTGCCAGACCAGGGAATACTATGCAGTATGATTAAATTACTTCTCATAGATGATGAGCCGGCAATTCTCTCATCGTTGGAATTTGTCCTTGAAGACAGCTACGAAATAAGCAGCTACACCTCGCCAGATGAAGCACTCAGCTCTCTTGAACGTGAACAGTTTCAGATCTGTTTGCTGGATCTGCGCATCGGCAAGGAGAGCGGGCTTGATGTGCTGCTCAAGATCAAGGAAATACAGCCATCCATTGAAGTAATCATGATTACCGCCTACGGTTCCATTGAATCATCGGTCAAGGCCCTGCAGCTAGGCGCTTTCAGCTATATCACCAAGCCGGTGGATATTGAGGAGATCAAGGTCAATATTAAAAAGGCGCTCCAGTTCAAGCAACTCAACAGCCGGGTGGAACAGCTATCCAGCGAGCTCAAGCTCAAATATCGTTTCAAGGAGCTCATCGGCACAAGCAGAGCCATGGACCAGGTCTACACCATGATCAACAAGGTCAGCGAAGTGGATTCCACCGTGCTCATCACTGGCCAGAGCGGCACAGGCAAGGAGCTGGTGGCCCGGGCCATTCACTACAGCGGCAAGCGCAAGAAAGGGCCGTTCAAGGTCATCAATTGTGCCGCTATCCCTGAATCGCTCCTGGAAAGCGAGCTTTTTGGTTATGAAAAGGGTGCCTTTACCGGAGCAACTGCCCGGAAAATCGGCAAGCTGGAAATGGCCCAGGGCGGCACTGTTTTTTTGGATGAAATTGGTGATATGCCTGCTGCGATCCAGGTCAAGCTATTGCGGGTTCTGCAGTCAAAGCTGATCCCCAGGCTGGGCTCAAATTCACCAGTACATCTGGATGCCCGTGTTGTTACTGCGACCAATGTGGATCTGAAAAAGGCGGTGGCCGAAAAAAAATTTCGTGAAGATCTCTTTTTTCGTATTAATGTCATTGAGATCCATCTGCCCTCGCTCAGGCGGCGCAAAGAAGATATCCCGCTCATCGTGGCTCACTACCTGCGCAAATACAACAAGGAGTACGACCTTGCCGTTACCGGCTTTACCGGCGAAGCCATGCAGCGATTGCAGGCCTACAACTATCCTGGTAATATCCGCGAGCTGATCAATATTGTTGAGTACGCCATGGTGATGGCCTCCGACCAGGAAGTTGGAGTACAGGACCTGCCGGAGCACCTCAAAAATATACCGGTCTCATCCTCTTTAAGCGATGGGAACCTTTCCCTGGCCCCCTTTGTCGGGCTCCGTCTCAAGGAACTTGAAGAGCTGTTTATTGACGCAACCCTCAAGGCTCATAATGGCCATCGCCGCAAAACGGCAGCAACACTGGGCATCAGCGAACGTAACCTGCGCTACAAATTAAACCACCCTGTGTCCGGAGAATGAAATCCATCGCTGGCAGCATCCAGGCCGTATTTCTCAGGAGAAACATGTTGTTGTATGGGGAAGGGGAGGTACTACCCCTTATTTCTCTGTATACTCGAAACAAGGAGGCAGGCTAATGTACAAGGGAAAGTTTGTTGCTCTCTCTTTATCCGAGCAAAAAGAATATATTCATGCCAACTTTATAAAGAAACCCGGGCAGGGCTGGTTCACCTTGGATGGAGAATATGCCGGCGCAAATCAGCAAGACGTGATTAAGGCCCTTATTGATCTTGAAGATGAAAAGATCAATACCATGGGCGACTGTATGACCGGAATGTGCGTTACTCCTCCGAAGCTGTCAGATTTTGTCAGAAAACCCTGATGGAGGTATTGGTTGTAATGTTCTGCCGCCTCTTTTCCCATCCGGCAGGGAAAGGGGCATATTTCAGGTCTTTGACAATCCCAATAAAAGTTATCACACTATAAGCACGCTCTAAAAAGATTTGATATCTGGTTAGTGCAACGGGGTCCAGCACAAAAAAAGACCAGACCCTGCCTTGTTATTTCTCCAAATGAAAGGTAACCAGTCACGGGGTCTGTACTTTACGTGGTAACTACTCACTGGGTGGGTAACTCTCTGGTTTTGCCTGCCTCAAACGTGTAACTGCTCTCAGGTTGCCCCTATCTGGACAAGCACGATTGGCAGCTATAGCCCCTCTATGCGGCGGGTCGTGATCGTTCAAAGAGGGACCCGGGAAAGGCAATAAAGATAATCAAGCCAACTGTTTCCACCAAAGCAAAAGGAATCGCCCCTCGTATGACATCCATAAGGGAAACTGAAGGAGGTGAAACTCCCTTAATGACAAAAAGATTCAAGCCAACAGGCGGCGTTTCAGTTCCTATCTCACAGGCTATTGCCATGACAATCCCAAACCAAAGGCTGCTATATCCCATCTGGAGGATGATAGGGAGAAAGATCGGTGTACTTATCAGAATCACCGACACTACATCCATGAACATACCCATTATATAAAGCAAGGCAAAAATACAAAGGAGTATAATCCAGTTAGGAAGAACCATTGATGCAACAAAGGTTGCCAGTTCCTGCGGCAGCTGTAATCGAGTGAGAACATAACCAAAGAGGAGCGCTGAAGCAAAAATCAGCATTATCATGGTACTGGTGCTGATGGTGGACCTGAGTATTGCCCTCAGTGTTTTCCAGTCAAGTTTCTTTTTAAAATAGGCCAGAATAAGAGCACCAACGCAGCCAACGGCTGCCGCCTCAGTTGGTGTGGCTATTCCCATGTAAATCGTACCAAGTACCATTACAATCAGAAACAGCACCGGCCATATCTGTAACAGCGCATCAAGTCGCATTTTCCAGCTGACATCATCATGACTCCTGGGCGCAACCTCTGGCTTGACAATGCCAATAATAAAAATATAGCTCATCATTAAACCAGCAAGAACGACCCCCGGGATGATCCCCGCTATAAACAGCTTACCCACCGACTCATCACCAACAACACCGTACAATATGAGTGCTACACTTGGTGGAATAAGCAATGCTAACCCTCCTGAAGCGGCAACACACCCTGTGGCAAGCGATTTATTATATCCCCTGTTTATCATCTCAGGTATAGCGAAGCTGCCTATGGTTGCAGCGCCTGCCACACTTACCCCACAGAGGGCACTGAAAATAGCGCAGGCTGCCACACTGGCCATTCCGATAGATCCTGGCAACCTGTTGAGCCACCGGTTAGTGGCCATGAAAATACTCGACCCTATACCCGAGTGAAATAATATTTCTCCCATGAGGATAAACAGTGGTACTGCCACCAGTGGAAAGACCGCCAACCTGTCATAGATGACTCCAGGAACCGCTCCAAGCCCCCTGACACCTTGAACCAATAAAATACCAGTGACGCTTGATATCCCCAGGGCGCCAAAAACAGGCATGCCAAGAAAAAGGAAAAACAGGAATCCTCCAATAACTATGCATGTAATTGTTACTGTATCCATTACGAACGCCTCCCTACTGGTTTTTTTGCAGGTTTTGCCTGTGCAACGAGTCCGCTGAGTCGAACAATCATTTGCAGTCCAAGCAACAGGGAGCCAAGTGGTATGATTGCGTATGGAATCCACAGGGGGACATTAAGCAATGAACTGGAATGATAGTCGCCTTTAAAGGCAACTATTGAACTCTTTCCACCCTGCCATACAAGAATAACACAAAAGAAAAGAACCAGTATTGAGGTTATAACATTTGCTGCCTGTTGAACTTTTTTGGGCATCAAATGGAGAATGGACTGCATCCGTACATGTTTGTCTTCCTGCAGCACCCATCCTGCAGCCATGAATGCAACCAGTATGAGCAGGTATTCACTCAACTCAACCGAATAAAGGGTCGGTTTGTTTAAGGCATATCGAGCAATTACCTCATGAAAAACAAGAAGCAGGAGAACGACCAGGGCTGTTTCAGCCACGACAGCCCCGAGTCTGCCCAGTGCATTGATACCATTTTCCAAAGCATTCCAGATTGACTTCATCATAGTATGTCAACGTTTCAGGTAACCACTCGCAGGGAACGTAACGCCTTTACTTTACTTGCTTTTAAGCCTGCGGCGGTTTTCAGTTCGCTCGAAGGCAGGCGTGCAGGGAGTTGTTACCATTTTACACAATATCTGGCGCATAGCTCATTCAGCCAGTGTTTCCAGGCAAAAGCAAAACATAGCTCCTGGACCGATAGCCCCAGATCTTTAATAAAAAAAGGAGGTGCTTGGTAGGCCACCTCCCGTATCGGACAGTATCTTGTTATTTATTTGCTGTTGCGAAGTCGATGTATTTCTTCCCGTCAGGCACTTTTGTCAGCCACCACTCATAAACAGGAACCATAGCTTTTTTAAACGCGGCCAGCTCTTCAGGGGTTGAGATATGAACAGTAACCTTTTTCTCTTTGTACTGCCGTTTGGCATCAGCCATAAAAGCTTCCAGCATGCTGAGTTGTTCCTGGTCTCTTACCTTGGCGTACTTCATCATGATATCCTGAACATCCCTGGGCAGGCTCTCCCATTTTTCCTTGTTCATTGCCAGGACACAGGTGAAGTAAGCCATATTGGTGACAGAAAGGTGGTCTACAACCTCGTATAATTTTCTGCCAAGCCCGGTAATAAGTGGTCGAGTACAACCGTTGATTGTGCCGCGCTGCAAGGCCATGTACAACTCCCCGGAACTCATGGTGGTCGGGCCGCCCTCCATAAGCTCTATAGCTTTACTGGCGGTGGAGCCAGATACACCCCATTTATGTCCTTTAAGGTCTTCAGGCAGAAGAACGTTAAACCCTTTGGAGTAGATCTGATAAGGGCCGCCTGCCGCTGTACCAATTACTTTTACATTATGTTTTTCAAATTTTTCATTAATCCCCAGAGACCACAAGCCTGCATCCAGGCTCTTTTGCATGCTGGCCGGGGTTCCCCAGAGAAAGGGCAGGTTGCTGATGCCTGTTTCCGGCACAATACCTGTGAGGTAAAGGTCATTTGGTGCTGCCATATCTATATCGCCTCTCTCCAGTGCAGCAAATTCTTCTTTCCCCTTATATAGTTGGCCGGTATGAAAAAATTTGAATTTTACTTTTCCCTTACTTTCTTTTTCAACATTGGCAATGAAGTTTTCCAGCGGCTTCACCAGGTATCCGTATGAAGTCGGCATATATGTAGAAAAGACTATTTCCATAGGTTTTTCTTTAGCAATAGTCTGGTTTGAGAATACAAGGCAGGCAAGAGCAATAATCGAAACGCAGTAACTTTTTATTTTCATATAATTCTCCTTATGTGATTAAAGTACGCCCCTCTTCTCCTCTCTCTTTACAAAAAATTCTGACTCCTCAGCAGAATCTGTGGGTAGACAGGGAGAGTAAGCTCTAAAATGATCAAACATCACCTCCCATTATGGGGGGGTGAAAAATAAAGCATCTCGTTGTATATTTAGGAAGTATGGATAGCAACCACACCGTCCAACTCCAAAACAAAACAACGAGATGCAGATAAAATCTATACTGAATAAGGTGTAAAAGTACAATGGTTTTGTTTACGGAACCTTGAGACTGGTCGAACGAGGCGAAAAACAAAACTTGGAAATTGCAATAAGACCGCGCAAAGGAAGCAATCCAACTTGTTCTGTTTGCGGAAAAAGATGTGCCGGTTATACGATACTCAGCCAGTTCGCAGATTTGAATTTGTTTTTTTGGGGGTATCGCTGTTTTTTTCCTGTATGCCATGCGCCGGGTAGATTGTCCCGGCTGCGGCATAAAGGTTGAACGCGTGGCCCGGGCAAAGGGAAAAGACATTTGACAAACATCAAATCTCAGTTCTGATCGGGCCAGGACTCCCCATTACTGAGGAGCCCTCCCGCCCCACCCGGCATACGGATCACGTACCAAGGCGGTTCGGCTGATCAGGAAATCAGTATCCCGGCAGGGGTAATCCCCGGTTGGTGAAATACCGTTGTGGCATGGCAATGGCCACCCATTTAATCTTGCTCATATGCCACTACTTCTTGCGGGCGTTTGTATTATTCCCCGGAATTCAATAAATAAGCAAGATGTCCCCGTAATAATCCCCGGATCCAGCTTTATAGGTAAACGCAATCAAAAACAAGGTTCAGCCAAAATAAGCCGCCATTTGAGGCTGCTCAGAAAACACGGATTAGGAAGAAAACTCCCTCGGCAAAACCGCTATCAGCTCACACTCAAAGGGGTTCGAGTAACAACTCTGCTAAACGTGATACTGGATGCATCTACTGAAGATTTATTGAAAATCGCTGCCTGATTTTCTTGTTTTTTAGTACCTACTCACTGGGTGTGTACCTCTCTGGTTTTGCCTACCTCAAACGTGTAACTGCTCTCAGGTTTGCCCCTATTTGGACAAGCACGATTGGCAGCTATAGCCCTCTATGCGGCGGGTCGTGATCGTTCAAAGAGGGGTGAGCGGTGAGCAGTTACGTTTTTTATGACAGGAATTGAGGAGTAAGTCACTAATACCACATAACGGATTAGGTGTAAAAGCTGTGCCTCGCTTTGGCGACAGCTAAAGTTGCCAATTTTCCCCATTAGAAAAAATGCACACATTACCTTTTGCACCATGTTAGTCGTAGTTTTTTAATATTTGATTTCAAAATAATCTAAAATTTTTTTATATTTATCTTGTGCTGACAAGCAAGTGTCTAATAAATACCCTTTTGTATTTAAATATTCCGACAAGCCTCGATAATAGAAAAATTTATATTCATCTTCAATAATAAAAGGAGCTATATTATTTCTTAAACATTCCTTAAACATAATTAAGCGTCCAACTCTTCCATTCCCATCTTGAAAAGGATGAATTCGTTCAAACTTAAAATGAAAATCTACAATGTCCTCAAAAGTTATTTTTAATTTTTTGTTATAATCTAGCAACAAAATAGACATTTCATAATCAACTTTTTCAGGAAGACAAGTTTCAATTCCTCCAACAATATTAGGTCTTGATTTATATGTTCCAATATTACAACATTTTTTCCTTGAATCACTTGTGTTTATTTTTAATAGTTTATGGAATTTTTTTATTTGCACTTCTGATGGTTCTTCATGAGATATATCAAGCATATAGTCAAAACAAGAGAAATGATTTACTGTTTCAATAATATCGTCAACATTTGCCGTTTCATTTCCATGTTCTGTAAATAGTGTATTTGTTTCATAAATATATCGTGTTTGTTCTTCTGATAATTTAGAACCTTCTATTCTATTTGTGTTGAAACTAAGTTTTATTTGTGTTTGATGTTGATATCGATTTTGAGTCATAACCTACTATTATTTAAAGATTTAAGGTTAAATTTTGGTATCAAGTCATTTGACCAGAACTATAACCCCGGAGGAGCGCGGCGAATTAAAAGCACTCACACGAAACGGAAAAACCTCTGCCAAGAAATTTATTTACGCCAGAGGCTTGTTGCCTTGCGCTGCATCGGAAGATGGCCTGGCATGGAAAGTTGCGGATGCAGTAGAAGCTCTTGGCATAACAAGCAGGGCTATCGAACATTTAAAGAAGAGGTTTGTTGAACAAGGTCTTGAAGAAGCACTGGTTCGAAAACCAAGAACAAGGCCACCACGAGATATTATTTTTGATG